>Ga0208373_1000128_pt1 | contig 139587 bp, 131 predicted proteins | sample RifOxyC2_FD_184036 | JGI IMG/M metagenome (GOLD analysis project Ga0208373, IMG submission 184036) | Soil microbial communities from Rifle, Colorado - Rifle Oxygen_injection C2 (SPAdes) | ecosystem: Environmental > Terrestrial > Deep subsurface > Rock core/Sediment | place: Rifle, Colorado...
CATTGATGCTGTCATTCCGAATTGCTCAAGCAGTTTTCTATACTGAAGCGCACAATACTGGCTTCCACGGTCAGAGTGATGTATCAGTCCCTTCGTGGGCCGCTTGGCTGCCACTGCCCGAAACAATGATTCGCTGACAAGGCTCTTTGTTATCCTTTCTCCCATAGCATAACCGACTATCTCACCGAGGTCTTGTCAATATGTGTGTAAATAGCCATCAGGCGGCCATCCTTTCAAGTGTCCTTTGTTCTTGTGCTAATATCCCATCGTCAAACCATTCCCCTTCATAGACATCTGATAATAACCAGAATCCTTTCAATAAGCGAAAGCTCTTTTCGGCAACCTGAAGGAGTTTCCATATCATTGCTGTTGCGCTCTGTACCTTCTTAAAACGTTTTGCAGCATCAGTCCTCAATCTGACAATGCTGAATGGTGATTCCACTACATTTGTTGTCCGCAAGTGCGCCCAGTGTTCTTTAGGAAACGAATAGAAAATCACCATTCTGTCCCAATCCCTTGTCAGTGTCTCTGTTGCCTTTGGAAAGTCTTTTTTATAACGGTTTACAAATGCATCCCTGCCTCTTTGGCATTCCGCTTTTGTATCGGCATATGGAATCTTTGTGAGATATCCGCTCGCACCAGCGCGTATCCTCTTGGGCATGGCATCAAGTACATTTCTTATCTTATGATTCCAGCACCTCTGCTCTTCCCCCGCAGGATGAAGCTCACCAAGGGCTGACCATATTCCAAGATGTCCGTCTGCTATTGTAAGTCTGCCAAGTTTCAATCCTCTGGCAGTCAGATCCCTCAGTAGCGCACTCCATGATTCCTTGCTTTCCCGATACCCGCTCTCGCAGGCAAGGAATACTTTCTTTCCGTTGGTCAATGCTCCGATGATTATTAAAAGAGCCGCTTTGTCCTTCTCAAGCCCTGCTTTAACGTATATGCCGTCTGCCCACTGATAGACCACCTTTAGTGATGACATATCCTGTTTCTTCCACTCATCGTACTCATCCTGCCATTTTGCCTTAAGCCTCTCAATAGAGGAGGCTGACAGCGGGGCTCCATCTCCCAGCAATCCGCGAAGCGCAAGTTCAAAGTCCCCTTTGGATAGGCCATGCAGATACAGCTCAGGCAGCATCTCCCCCACTTCCTTCGACCTTCGCTTAAAAAGCGGCAGCACTTTGCTTTCAAACCGCTCATCAGTTGCCCTGACACGAGGGCGACTCACTGTTACCGTCCCATTCATCAAGGCAAATTTCCGGGGACTGCCGTATCCATTGCGGTATCCACGGCGTGTATCAATTCCCTTGATCCTCTCTGATTTCCCCCTACAGAGAAATTCGTTTATCTCCTCTTCAAGTATGTCCTGAATGAACTGCTGGGCCTTCATCCGCACTATCAACCTGCGATTTAACTTATGAAATTGGTGGCGGGGAGAGGATTTGAACCTCTGACCTTCGGGTTATGAGCCCGACGAGCTACCGGACTGCTCCACCCCGCGATTTAGATGTGAAAGGCAAGTGATGTATCATAACTTATGGATGTGTTTATTGTCAAACATGGAGGTGTAACAGACAGCCTCTCTGCCTATGAGCTGAAAATGTGTGCCTCATTAAAGACAACTTGCTTGACAAACCTTCGTGCCTTTGATTTAATGATTTATCTAATCAATTTTCCCTGGAGGAAAAAATGCTTGAAGCAAAGGTCACTTATGTGGATGGTCTTCAGTTTATTGGTGAAGGCTCATCAGGTCATGCAATTGTGATGGACGGGGATGCAGAGGTCGGCGGAAGAAATACCGGGCTGAGGCCAATGGAGCTTCTTTTAATAGGCATTGGAGGATGCTCCGGCATGGATGTGGCTTCAATACTCAATAAGAAGAAACAGGATTTGAAAGGGCTGGAGATAAATGTTAAGGGACAGAAGGCTGAAAACTATCCAAAAAAATTCACTGATATAAATATAGAGTTTACTGTGAAGGGGGAAAATATATCAGAAGATGCCGTAAAAAAGGCGGTTGAACTCTCAATGGAGAAATACTGCTCTGTTAAGGCTACGCTTGAAGGCTCTGCAAAGATAACGTGGACTTATAAGATAATTGAAGAGTAAAAATTCTCATTTAAAGCATATAGCTACCCTTGGTTTCATAGGATATATGCCTTTTGCTCCGGGTACGTTCGGAACTCTGGCAGCGCTTGTCTTTATGGTTATTCTTAAACCGTCACTGCCCTCACACATAATTTTAACTGTGTTTTTTATAATCACAGGCATTGTGTCATCCGATAAGACAGAAAAACTCTTCGGAGAGAAGGATTCACGCCATATAATCATAGATGAATTTGCAGGCTATACGGTATCCCTCTTGTTTTTGCCGCTTAGCTGGGGCTACATAATTGCGGCGTTTGTTTTATTCAGATTATTTGATATACTCAAACCGCCGCCGCTGAGAAGGCTTGAGGATTTTTTTAATGGCGGATTCGGAATAATGGCAGATGACATAGGCGCGGCGGTATATACGAATCTGCTGTTACAGTTATGGAAACTGCTGAATTAGAATTAATCAGAAAAATACACGGGATTTTTAAGTCAAAAAATCTCAGGCTTTCTCTTGCCGAGTCGTGCACTGCCGGTTTTATAAGTTCTCTGATTGTCCATCTGCCGGGCGCATCAGATTTTTTTGATTCTTCAGTTGTATGTTACTCGTTGATATCGAAAGAAAAACTGTTGGGCGTCGGGAAATCAATTTTAAAGAGATACGGAACCATTAGTGAAGAGACAGCTAAGGCGATGGCAGAAGGCGTGAGGTTAAGAACAAAGACGGATTTTGCGCTCTCAATCACAGGCAACCTTGGCCCGGAACCCATAGAGGATAAAAAAACAGGATTGGTTTTTATTGCCGTATCTTTTGAAGGCGGAATTGAATCGAAAGGGATGATCTTTGAAGGCTCAAGGGATGAAATAAAACTTTCTGCTTCTGCTGCCGCATTAGAGTTTCTTTATGGAGTTGTATCTGTATGGGGTTAAGGTGTTTTATATCATTGGAGTTATCCGAAGAGCTTAAAAGAAACATTTATGTTTGTGTGGAAAAACTAAAGGCAACCCGGGCGGATGTAAAGTGGGTTCGAACTGAGAACCTCCACCTGACCCTGAAATTTTTAGGAGATACGACTGAAGAACTTTTGAAAAGTGTACATGAAAGACTGATTTCTCTGTCCAGAGCACATAACAGATTTTCTCTTCAGGTGTCAGGTGCGGGCGCATTCCCGAATATAAAATATCCGAGGGTTATATGGCTTGGCGTGCGTGATTCAGAAGAAATAATAAAACTACAGCATGATATAGATGAATCAATGGCAGGACTTGGATTCAAAAGAGATGAGAAACAATTCGCGCCTCATCTTACTGTTGGAAGGATGAAATCTTTGAAAAACATGGGTCTGCTTATAAAAGAACTTGCTACACTAAAGGAAGCGGATTTTGGTAAGATAGAGGTTATTAATATAACACTGATGAAGAGCGAATTGAAGCCGGGCGGAGCAGAACATTTTAAACTTAGCGAGATTCCTATAGGAAAAGAGAGATAGAATTTAAAAGGAGGCATGATGAGCAAGGAAATAAGCAAGGAGACGAGCAAGGATAAGATTAAGGCGCTTGAGATGGCGATTTCTCAGATAGAAAAGAGTTTTGGCAAGGGCGCGATAATGAGGCTTGGCGCCGGAGAGGTTGCGGAAGGAATTCAGGTTATACCTACAGGCTCGATTGCGCTTGATATGGCAACCGGCATAGGAGGATACCCGAGAGGAAGGGTTGTAGAGATATACGGACCTGAGTCATCAGGCAAAACAACACTCGCCCTTAACGCAATTGCACAGGCACAGCGGGCAGGCGGCACTGCTGCTTTTATTGATGCAGAACATGCGCTGGATACAAATTATGCGGCAAAACTTGGAGTAAAGATTGAAGACCTGCTTATATCGCAGCCTGACACAGGAGAGCAGGCGCTTGAGGTTACCGAGGCGCTGGTAAGAAGTGGAGCAGTTGATATTGTTGTCATAGATTCTGTAGCGGCCCTTGTGCCAAAGGCAGAGATAGAAGGTGATATGGGCGACGCACAGATGGGACTGCAGGCAAGGCTCATGAGCCAGGCATTAAGAAAGCTTACAGCAGCAATTTCAAGATCTTTGACCACGGTTATGTTTATAAACCAGCTGCGAATGAAGATAGGGGTAATGTTCGGAAATCCTGAGACAACCACAGGCGGGAATGCCTTGAAGTTTTATTCATCCATGCGGCTTGATATAAGAAAAATAGACAGCATAAAGGAGAATCAGGAAGCCATAGGCGGAAGGGTAAGGGTCAAGGTTGTGAAGAACAAGGTTGCGCCGCCATTCAAACAGGCAGAATTTGATATATATTTCAACGAGGGAATATCAAGGGCAGGAGAACTTGTGGATATCGGAGTTGAAAAGGGAATCATCGAAAAATCAGGCGCATGGTACAGTTACAGCGGCAGCAGGATAGGGCAGGGAAGAGAGAACGTCAAGGAATTTCTGAAAAACAATCCTGACACCGCAAAAGAGATAGAGATTAAAATCATGGACGCCATTAATGTTAAGAAGTCCGCGTGAGTTTAATGTCATCAGCAAAAACAGAACAATTTAGTAATATCAGAGATAGGGCGCTCGACATGGTTGCATTGTTTTTACATGGAGGAAGATATAATGGAAGTAAATGAACTCCTTAAAAGCGCTATGGCGCAGAATGCATCTGACCTTCACATAAAAGTCGGCTCTCCGCCCATAATGAGGGTTAACGGAGAACTGGCGCCGATGGCATCGGCAAATAAGGTCTCTCAGGAAGATGCGCTCAAGATTGCGTTTTCTGTTATGAGCCCCGCGCAGAGAGAGATTTTTAAAAAGAAAAATGACCTTGACCTTGCATACAGCATACCCGGACTCGGCAGATTCAGGTGCAATGCGTTTGTCCAGCGGGGCGCCGTCGGCATTGTCTTCAGGGTGATACCTATGAGGATTCCAACCATAGAGGAACTTCAGCTGCCTGATGTTTTAAAAAAGATCGCTCTTGAACCACGCGGCCTTATACTTGTCACAGGCACAACAGGCAGCGGCAAGTCAACGACGCTTGCCGCGATGATTGATTATATCAATACGAATCGCACAAATAATATTGTAACGATAGAAGACCCTATCGAATATCTGCACAGAGATAAGAGCAGTATCATAAACCAGAGAGAGGTCGGCAATGATACAGAGTCTTTCAGCAAGGCCTTGCGAGCAGCGCTCAGGCAGGACCCTGATGTAATTCTCGTGGGTGAAATGCGCGACTTTGAGACAATTCAGATATCTCTTACCGCCGCAGAGACAGGACATCTTGTGCTCAGCACCCTTCATACGATTGATGCAATGGAGACAGTAAACAGGATAATATCTGTTTTCCCTCCGTATCAGCACAAGCAGGTAAGGATGCAGCTTGCATCTGTCATTAAAGGCATAATCTCAATGAGGCTTATGCCGAGGGCTGACGGCAGAGGCAGGGTCCCCGCGGTTGAGGTGCTTGTTGCCACTATGACAGTCAGGGACTGCATACTGGACCCTGACAAGACAAAGCTGCTCGCGGATGTTATTGCTCAGGGTTCAGTTCACTATAATATGCAGACATTTGACCAGTCTCTCTTTAAGCTTTATAAGTCTGGGCTTATTACGTATGAGGAGGCTCTCAGGGGAGCAACGAACGCCGACGATTTTGCTCTAAAGGTGAAAGGCATTCAATCTACAAGCGACCTTACATTTGAGCCGCCGTCGCAGCCCCAGAAAGACCAGATGAAGATTGAGAGATTCAGCAAGTAATTGCCGCGGGAAAGGCTGAGCAGACTGCTCAATGCGAGCATGCCCTATAGAATGAGTTTTTCTAATTTGAACAAAGCAGATGCGATTCGTTATGCTTACAGGCTGCTGAGTTATAGGGACAGGAGTGAAAAAGAACTTATTGATAAGCTCAAGTGGAAAGGTTTTTCAGAGGAGATTATACAGCAGACAATCAGCCATTTAAGTGAAAAGGGATTTATAAATGATTCAGCGCTTGCTTTATCCCTCAGAAGAATTGCCGAGGATGCAAGACTGCTCGGCAATCGCGGAGTCAGAATTTTTCTTCGCCGCAGGGGAATATCCGAGGAGTTAATAAGGGATGTTTTTACCGGTGATGACTCTGATGAGGCAATCAGGGCTAATAAGGTTGTAAGCAAAAAATTAAAGGCTATTGAAAGTTATTCCGATGAGGAAATCAAGAAAAAAATGTGGAGATTTCTTGTCAGGAAAGGGTATTCTTTTGATACAATCAATAAGATACTTAGACAACTCAAGATAAAGGAGGAGTAAATTGATGAGGAAAGGCATGTCAGCTTTATGCGTTTTGACTTCAGCTCTTTGTTTTTCGGTTTTGGGATGTGTTGATGCGGTAAGGTATTCGCCGGATGAAATAAAAGGATTCCCTCCTGCGATACAGGAGAATATCAAGCGCGGCGAGATTGCGCCTGGCATGACACAGCAGCAGATCAGATATTCGTGGGGTTCACCTTCGGAAATTAATGTGCTGAAGCCTTCCGACGATGGCAAATACAGAGAAGAGTGGATATATACAAAGATGGGCCTTTTAAAGACGCAGCTCATATTCATTGACGGTAAGCTTATGCACATCATAAGCAATGAACCCGGAGTAATTAAAAAGTAAAGTTTTTTAGTTTTAAAGATAAGGATTCAGGCGTAAATGAAAAGCAAAGATATAAGAAAGGCATTTCTGGATTTTTTTTCTTCCAGAGGACATGAGGCGGTAAGGAGTTCATCCCTTATTCCCAAGAATGACCCTACGCTGCTTTTTACGAATGCAGGCATGGTGCAGTTCAAATCTGTTTTTCTTGGAGAAGAAAAAAGGCAATACACAAGGGCGGTCTCATGCCAGAAATGTCTCAGGGCAGGCGGCAAGCACAGCGACCTTGAAAATGTAGGGCACACATCAAGGCATCACACTTTTTTTGAAATGCTCGGGAATTTCTCATTCGGAGATTACTTTAAAAAAGAGGCGATACTGCTAGGGTGGGAATTGCTTACAGGCATATTTAAACTCCCGAAGGACAGGCTCTGGATCTCTGTTTATGAAAAAGATGACGAGGCTGAAAAACTATGGAAAGATTTAACCGGCATTTCTTCTGACAGGATTGTGCGCCTTGGCGCGAAGGACAACTTCTGGCAGATGGGAGATACCGGTCCCTGCGGCCCGTGCTCTGAGATAATAATTGATCAGGGAGAGCATGTTGGATGTGGAAATGCCGAGTGCAGGGTAGGATGCGACTGCGACAGGTTTCTTGAACTGTGGAATCTTGTTTTTATGCAGTACATCAGGGATGAGTCCGGAAATCTTACGCCCCTTCCAAAACCAAGCATAGATACGGGAATGGGACTTGAAAGGATTTCCGCTGTTTTGCAGGGGAAGCTTAATAATTTTGATACTGACCTGTTTAGGCCTCTTATATCAGCAATAACGGCGGCTGCAAACGGTATTGTTGATTACGGAAAGAGAGCTGAAAGCGATATATCCATAAGAGTTATTGCCGACCATATCAGGGCGATTTCATTTCTGCTTTCTGAGGGGCTTACGCCGTCAAACGAAGGAAGGGGATATGTCCTCAGAAGAATTGTCAGAAGGGCGTCAAGGCACGCAAAACTTCTCGGCGTCAGCGAACCCGTGCTTTATAAGCTTGTTGAGCCTGTGGCTGATTTTATGGGTGATATGTATCCTGAACTTCTTGATGAAAAGGATAGGGCGGCAAAGGTGCTTAGATTCGAAGAAGAGCGTTTTTCCAAGACGCTTGAGCAGGGCATGAAGATAATAGATGAAGTAATTGCAACTACAAAGAAAGCCGGATTGAAGTCAGTTCCTGGAGATGAAATATTCAGGCTGTACGACACCTATGGATTTCCTATGGACCTTGCAAGAGACATCGCATCTGACAATAATCTTATCCTGGATGAAGGCGGGTTCCACAGAGAAATGGAGATGCAGAGGGAAAGGGCAAGGGCTTCATGGGTAGGCGAAGAAGAGGCTGTTTCATCCATATACAGGGAACTGCTTTCCGAGACAGGCAAAACCGAGTTCGCCGGTTATGATGCGATGCAGGCCGAATCAGTTGTTAAGGCTATGCTGAAGGAAGGGAAGGTTATCAGGGAGGCGTCTAAAGGCGAAGAAGTAGAGGTTTTTCTGGATAAGACTCCTTTTTACGGTGAATCCGGAGGCCAGGTTGGAGATACAGGCGAGATGACATCAGACGGATTCAGGGCCTTTGTTACGGATACCAAAAAAGTTATTGAGGGGCTGTATTCACATATCATAAAAATCAAAGATGGAAAATTGAAGGTATGGGACAGGGTGACATGCAGAGTTGACACACGGAGAAGAAAAGCTATAATGAGCAATCACACCGCAACGCATCTCCTTCAGGCATCATTGCAAAATGTAATCGGCGAGCATGTAAAGCAGGCAGGTTCGCTTGTTGCTCCTGACAGGCTCAGGTTTGATTTTACGCATTTTTTCCCTATCAGCCGCGATGAGATAAGGAGCATTGAGGATACTGTCAATCAGAAGATTCTTGAAAACATTAATCTTGAGATTTCAGTCATGGATATAAAAGATGCGGTTGCATCCGGAGCGACAGCTCTTTTTGGAGAGAAATACGGCGAAACAGTGAGGGTTGTAAAGGTGCCTGGATTCAGTTCTGAACTCTGCGGCGGCACTCACTGTAAGGCAACCGGAGACATAGGCCCATTTGTCATTGTCTCAGAGGGAAGCGTTGCATCCGGAATTAGAAGAATAGAGGCGCTGACAGGAGCATTTGCCCTTGGCTATTTCAGAAAAGAAGACGAGGAGTTAAGAAAAATTTCAGATATGCTCAAGACAGAAAAACCGCTTGAAAGGGTAGAAAAGCTTCTTGCTGATATGAAAGAAATGGAAAGAGAAGCAGAGAGGCTCAAAGGCAGGGCAGCATTTGAAAGTTCTGCGGCTCTCATAGAGAAGGCAAGAGATATATGCGGCACAAAGGTTATTTCCTGCAGGTTTGACGGCCTTGAAAAAAAGGATTTAAGGATTCTTGCAGACAATTTAAAGGACAAACTCGGCTCAGGTGTTATTGTCCTTGCATCTGCCATGAACGGCGAGGCAGCGTTTTTGTCCATGGTTACAAAAGACCTTGCTAAGAAGATAAAGGCCGGAGAGATACTTAAGAAAGTTGCCGAGATTGCAGGAGGCAGAGGCGGAGGAAAACCTGAAATGGCAGAGGGCGGCACAAAAGATATTGCAAAACTGGACATGTCGCTTGAAGCAGTGTACGATATAATTAGAAAGCAAGTTAAAAGTTGAAAGTGTAAAGTTGAAAGTGAACGAATCGAAAACTTATAACTTTGATGATGAGGTGTTTATGACATTTTTTGAAACGATAAGAAATGCAATGCTTGCAGGTTTCGGGATGCAGGAGAAGGTAAAGGAGTTCATTGATGAGCTTATTAAAAAAGGCGAACTCAGCGAATCACAAGGCGCAAAGCTTGTGAAGGAGTGGACAGAAAAGGCTGAAAAGGGGACTGAAGGGTTTTCTAAGAATTTTTCGGAGATATTGTCAAAGACTATGGAAAAAATGAACCTTCCAACAAAGGATGATATTGATAAGCTCAGCAAAAAGACTCAGAACCTTTCTAACAGGGTGAAGAAACTTGAGGGAGTTAAAGAAGAGGAGACGGCCGAAGGCTCGCCGGGGAGAGAACAATAGACGATGCCTTTCAGTCTGCTGAAACTCAGGAGCACGTATAAGAATATTAACCGGGTAAGGCAGATTATTAATGTCTTTCTTAAATACGAGTTCGGGCACATAATAGACCAGCTTCGCCTCCACAGATATGTCTCTCTCAGGAAAAGGCTAAAGACATTCGGGCAATGGCCTGCAATAAAAGGGCATACAGTTCCTGAGAGGCTCAGGATGGCATTTTCAGAGCTTGGCCCGAGCTTTATCAAACTGGCCCAGCTTCTTTCATCAAGGCCGGACCTTATTACCGCGCCTTTTGCCGATGAGTTTAAGAAACTTCAGGATAAGGTTCCGCCATTTCCTTCTGATGACGCAAAGAAGATTATAGAAGAAGAAACGCATCTTCAGATTGATAAGATATTTGCAAAATTTCATGATAAGCCGACTGCTGCCGCTTCAATAGCACAGGTGCATCAGGGGACACTCCTTGATGGAAGTGATGTGATAATAAAGGTTCAAAGGCCTGATATAAGAGAGCAGATAGAGACAGACATAAATATCCTTACAACAATAGCCCAGCTTATGGATAAACATATCTCTGAAAGCAGGTTTTTTAATCCTACAGGCATTGTAGATGAATTTTCGAGGACTGTCAGGAAGGAGCTGGATTTTTCAGAGGAGGCAAAGAACTGTTTGCGCTTCAGAAAAAACTTTGAGAACAATCCTCATATATATATCCCGAAAATATATAGTGCATTTTCCACTGAAAAAATCCTTACGATGGAAAGAATAGAGGGAGTAAGAATTGATGACATTTCAGGAATAGAAGGCATGGGCCTTGACAGGAAGGAACTGGCGGAGAACGGTGTTGACGCTTATTTCAAGATGATACTTGAAGACGGGTTCTTTCATGCAGACCCTCATCCGGGAAATATCTTTGCAATGCCGCAAGGGCAGATAGGGTTTATGGATTTCGGAATAGTTGGAAGAGTTACGGATGAGATGAAAGAAACAATGGCGAATACGTTTCTGGCCCTTATAAATAAAGATTTTGACAGGCTGATTGACCAGTATATAGAACTCGGGCTTGTCCCCGAGGAGGCTGATTTAGTGACATTCAGGAAGGGCTTCAAATCAGACCTTGTTTATTTTCTTGAACCGCTGTACGGATTGGCCCTGAAAGAGATAAATTTTGCCGAGTCTATGGACATCGTGACGCATCTGGCAATGAAACATAATATGAAGATTCCTTCAGACCTTCTTCTCGTTAATAAGGCGATGCTGATTCTTGAGAATATAGGAAGAGAACTGGACCCTGATTTTAATTTCATTGCAGCGGCAGAACCTTACGCTTCTAAACTCATAAGGGATAAGCTGAGCCCGTCCAGGATATACGAAAAGACCAAAAAGAGCATAGAAGAGATAGGAGACTTTGTTGTTGTCTTTCCCCGCCAGATGAAACAGATTATAAGAAAGGTTTTAAAGGACGATATTCATCTGAAACTCACGCATATCGGGCTTGAGAAACTAATACGCGATATGGATAAATCAAGCAACAGGGTTTCATTCAGCCTGATTGTGAGTTCTATTCTCTTGAGTTCCGCCATAATGCATGCAACAGGCGTAGGCCCCAAAATGTACGGGTTTTCCATTCTCGGCCTGTCAGCGTTCGGATTTGCCTTTTTGCTCAGCATCTGGCTGATTATCTCTATAATACGCTCAGGAAGGCTGTAAGTCATTTAATTCTCTATTCAGCAATAGGAAGATATCGCCTTCAATGTGACTGTGATACAGGTTTACAGATTTTGTAATCTTAAAAGCTGTTGATAGCGCTTCCAAGGGGTCAAAATAAACGAGGTTTGTATCTTTGGTTTTGGAGTGTGCGCTCAGGCAGTTAAAAAGCAGTGTCTTGTCTGTGTGGCAAAAGAGTTTTTTTATGATGGTTTCAACAGACTCTTTTACGCTCTGGATGTTTAAATTAAAAACTCCACATACAATTATGTAATCAAAGGTTTCCGTAAGTTCTTCTGAATCTATGTCAAGGGCTAAGAATTTGCCTTCAGGATAATTGCCTGCTGCTACTTCTATAAGCCTTTTATTTATATCTATCCCTGTGTATTCAGCCTCGATTCCTTTTTGCCCGATAAAACCGTAAAAGTCACCCTTGCCGCAGCCAAAGTCAAGAATGCTGTTGCCCTGAAGCGGAAGCAGACTGAGAATGCACTCGTATCTGAGCCTCTGCCCTGCTGCAGTCCATCCCACTGAGGCGGGTGCATCCCCGAATAGCGAAAGTTTTTTTGAGAAGAAGTCAATAATGTATTCTTTAGAGAGATTATCCATATTCGTTTATTAAACTCTGTACAAGGCGCACCTGTAAAGGTCTTTTCCCAGAGGGTCTCCGAGGAACTCTGCCCTGTACCTGCATCCGCCCCTGCATACCTCAATATATTCACAGTCGCATTTTAATTTACTAAGTTTTATAGGTTTTATTTTCTGCCAGCATTCTCTGAGCCCGTCTTTTAAATTGCCTGCATTTCTGTCTGCATAGAACGTGCATTTCGCAGCCCTGCCGTCTGCCATAACAGACATCAGGTGCAGACCGCAGGCAAAACCCAGTGCGCCTGAATGCAGGCCCTCTCCATAGCCGCAGCCGAGATATTTTCCGCCTTCCTCTGGAGTTATCCGGAATTCAGCATTTCTTTCTAATCTTCCGCTTAGGCACGGCACATCCACTGTCCAGTCCTTTATTCCCAGTCCTTTAAACAATGCGTCCATCTTATCGAAATCTCCGAGATTTTTAGGATGAACCATTGTTGAAATTGATACTTCAAATCCGGCATTGATTGCATTTTTGACAGCTCCGATCGCTTTCTTAAAAGTTCCTTTGCCCCTGAGCGACTCGTGCGCTTTTTCAAGCCCGTCTATACTTATTTGGATTTCATCCACATTTAGATTTTTAAGCAAGCTTTTACTTAGAAGCAGACCGTTTGTGAATAAGATTTTTCTTATGAAGAACTGAGGGAGCATTCCGTTAATTTCTGCAAATCTGCTGTGGGTCAGAGGTTCGCCTCCTGTGATAAGAACCCTTAATCCCTGCATTTTCTCAAATTCATGAAGGATTTTTTGTATCCGGCTCACTGAAAGCTCGGTATTTTTTCCATTTCCAATATAGCAGTGCTTACACCTCAGATTGCATCTGTCAGTAATCTGCAGTTCAAGGTAACGGAGAGAAGGCACAGGTGATTTTATAACGTGCGGGCGTGTCAGTAAATTTTTCTCTGTTGTTAAGATGCCTTCTTTAATGCAGTAATCTGTAAACTCGCTTTCTTTGGCGCTGCATCCGTTCCCTAAGCGGCATTTTTTAAGGAATCGAAAAGCCTCATTGTCAAGCTCGTAGAGTTCGTCCTTTTTGATATTGTAGACAGAAGGGGTTTCAAGCCACTTGAGTACGGATTCCTTAGTGAGAAAATATTTCATGTTTTATTTTACAACATACTGGATTTCTGCTACCATCTTAAAGAAATAGAAAACTGTTTAATCAGATGAGGAGGAAGAGAATTTCAAAATTTTAAATTCTGAAGAGCCATGAATGAAATCAGCTGCAGGATTACGAATACTTTCCTCTACTATGTAAAAAATACAAGACCGGAGCTTTTAAATCCCCTTCTCGATGGGCTTCCATATGACGAAGGATATCTTTCGAACCCTGATAACTGGATTCCATGGGACATTGAACGTATTTTAGAAGACCGACTCGCATATTTATTTGGTGATGATACGATTATGTTTAAGATTGGGAGAAGTATCTTAACACTCAAATCCCTCGGGATAGTAAACATAGTTATAAACTTATTTATGACACCGGAGCGTCTTATATGTTATACACCTAAGATTGCACGATATTTTACTAAAGGTGCAGTTCATATCAATGTAATTGAAACATCGAAAGAAAGTGCGACTGTAGAATTAAAAATCAAAGGCAAGCAGACAAGAGGTGCCTGTCTCTTCAATCAGGGAATGTTCAGCATTATAACTGAATTATTTGGCTTGGAGGCAGCTGACATCTCAGAAATACAATGCGTTGTTCCGCTGGATGAACTTGGAGAACCGAGCAATAAGCTTAAGGGGACACTGTTCGGCTCTGAAAGTTGTATATACAGGTTAAGATGGAAAAACAAAAGGAGCCTATTTGTCAGCAGGGTTGCCGGGAAAAAACAGGCTCTCGAAGAAGCAATGCGTCATCTCGAAGAGAATCATACGAAGCTACAGCAAGCCTATGATCGCATAAGAGAATCAGAGGAGAAATACAGGGCGTTGCTGGAAAACGCAAGTGATATCATATGTTTCCTCGACTTAGACGGCATTATTACATTCCTGAACAAAAAAGGCTTAGAACTCTCGGGTTATACACTTGGAGAGGTTATAGGGCAGAATTTTATAGTTTTTATAGATAAGCAATTTAAGGAAGAGTTTTTGTTAAGATTGAGGGAAAACCTAAAGAGCGCTACGGCTGTTTTTGAGCTCGGCGTTAATAGAAAAAATGGCGAGCATTTAATACTATCAATAAATTCAAGCCCTATAAAAGAAGAAGATAATATAATCGGCATTATGCTTATAGCGAGGGATATAACACAGGAACGAGAAATGACAGGCCGTTTGTTGGAGGCTGAGAGGTTTGCAGCAAAAGGCATGGTTGCGGCAGAGATAGCCCACGAGATAAATAATTCCCTTGCCAATATCGAGACAGGCCTTTTTATAATAAACAATATACGCGTAGATCGCCAGTACAGGCAGGATATATTGAAAGACGTCTATGAAGAAATAGAAAGGATGTCCGGGATAGTAAAAGGTATTCTCGAAGTTTACCGCTCGGATGATACTGTTATTCAATCTGTAGATGTGAATTCTGAGATATTAAAGGTTATAAATATAACCCAGCGAAGGCTTAAAGGGAAAGATATTTCAATTGTCTCAAAGCTTGCTCCTGACTTGCCGTCTATTCCCTGTTATCCCGGGCATATAAAGCAGATATTGTTGAATCTCATCAAGAATGCAGAAGAGGCGATGCATTCGGAAAACAAGCGTCTAATCATAATCAGCACAGAAGAAGACAGTGGTTTCGTTAAACTCGGGGTAAGCGATACAGGCTGTGGCATACCCGAAGAGATGATAAAAAAGGTATTTTCTCCTTTGGTTACATCCAAGGCGGACGGTGCCGGCCTCGGTTTGTCTATATGCAGAGAAATCGCACAGAAGTACGGCGGCGATATAAAAATTGAAAGCAAGGAGACAGGAACCTCCGCAACTGTATCACTGCCGACAGGTGAACATGGCTGATATACTGATTGCTGAAGACGAAGACGTTCTGAGGAGAAATCTCACATTCATCCTCAATAGTTCAGGATACTCTGCAGTATCATCAAGGACGAGCGTTGAGGCTATCGAACTTCTCAAAAAAAGGCATTTTGATGTGGTGATCACCGACCTTGTCATGCCTGTCAAAGGAGGAGGCGAACTCATTAAATACATATCTGAACACTGCCATGGAACATCAGTTATTGTTATTACTGCATATCCAAGCGCTGACAGCGCAATTGATGCGGTCAAGAAAGGTGTGATGGATTACTTCACAAAGCCCTTTAAAACAGAAGATATCCTGAATGCTGTTAAGAGGGCTCTGGAGAAGAAAAAAGAGATACCACTTACATGGGAAAAACTCATCCCTCTCGGACTAACAAAGAGAGAAGCAGACCTCATTAGACTGATAATTGAAGATGGTATTACCGACATTCCTGAGATAGCAGATAGACTTTCGATTAAGATTTCAACTGTTAAACAGCATTTAGACAATCTATATGGAAAATTCGGTGTGAACAACAGAGCATCTTTAATATCTGCTGTCATTAGAATACTCAGGAGACCCTAACCCCCTTTTCCCCTGCCGTATCCTACTGGAGTAGGATAACTTTCCTTAAAAATTCCTACCTTCTCCTACCAGAGAAGGTAGGAAATGCCCTCAAAGGTTCGTTAATCTTTGCTATATACATCTCTGCATGTATGCAGTGATGGAGAATCTATGAGAGATGACATTGTTAAGCTTATAAAGAGAATTATCAAAAAATGGCCTGCTTACAGGAGATTTATAGAAGGTAAAGGGATAGACCCTTTGAAGATAGACAGCATAAGCGACCTCCCTGTGATTGATAAACAATTCATCGCCAGGGCAATACATACTGTCCCTTTATTCAAGGTTAAAAACATAGTGCCGAGTTCAGGCTCTACAGGTGCTGATTTCTCATTCGGACTCTTTGGAGAGATAGAGATAAAGAAGGCATCTGTTGCTATAGAGGAATTTCTACAGAAGCGATTTAATACAGACAACAAAAAGACCTTAATCCTTAATTTACTGCCCGGTGCCATTCCTGTACAGTCCTCTACCGCTACCGTAGCATCCATAGGAGTAAGGATAGATACCGCAATCGCTGCGATTAGATCATTAGGCAGCAGTTTTGAACAGATTATTCTAATTGGAGAGCCGCTTTTCATAAAGAACCTTGTTGAATATGGGCTGAAGCAGTCAATACAGTGGAAGTATCTACCTCTGATTATTATCGTTGGAGGGGAGTGGATTTCAGAAAGTTACAGGACTTATTTAGAAAATATAGTAGGCTATCATCGCATTTATTCTTCAATGGGTATGGCTGAGCTTGGATTGAATTATTTCTATGAGACAGATGAGACGATAATGCTGAGGCGTCTGCTGTTTGAGGACAGCCGCCTTTTGAGGATGCTTTTAGGGGATTTAGACTTCTGCCCCATGTTATTTGCCTATCACGAAGAAGATGTGTATGTTGAGACGATAGCGGAGCCGAATGATGCCTTTGAATCCATTTTATTGACAACGACCGACCCGATGCGGGTACTTCCACTCATAAGATACAAAAGCGGCGATAAAGGAAAAAAATTGCGCCGCCCTGAGATAAACAATGCACTTAAAACTATGGGTTATAGGGAACTCCTAAACAGAACAGATTTGCCTATCCTTGCACACTTCGGCAGGGGCAAGAACATAGCAGGTATTTATCCCGAAGCGATAAAAGACATTATTTACTCATCCATGGAGATCGCATCAAGCACAACAGGCAACTTTATATTGAATAGAGGGGAAGATACTGTGGAGCTGGGGGTTCAGCTTAAAGAAGATGTCTATCCCACACACGATATTAAAAACATATATCTCAATTCATTTAACAGGCTTTCCGTTCATATAGAACTGTATTCTTTTGACCTTTTTCCGTGTCCATTAACTTTTGAAAGGAAGGTGCAATATATCAATGAGGGTAATAGTCGCAGAGAGAGAAGAAGAGAAGAGATTGAGCTATCGGCTGCGGTTTAATACAATGTGTGAGGATCTCGGATGGCTTCCTGCCAAGGATTACGCGGCGCAGGAAGAATGGGATGAGTATGATGTTCAACAAAGCATGCCCTTCCTCGCAACAGATGCTTCAGGCAGCGTGATTGGAACGTCACGCCTGATCCTCCCTGGCGAAATACCTTTCCCTGTAGAAAAACATTTTGACCTCTACCCGAGGGAATTGATAGAGGCAATTCATGGGAAAATGGAATTCTGTGTAGAGGTATCACGGTTTGTTGTCCCACAGAATCCTTTCTTTAAGAAACATGAGATAACTTTGACGCTTTGTAAAGCAATGATAAAAAGGAGCATTGCAATGGGTGTAACACACATGTTCGTTTCAGCAGACCATCGGTTTTTCCGTCTTCTCAAAATTATCGGTTTTCACCTTACAGAAATAGGAGAACCAAAATTCTATCTGGGTTCAAAGACCATACCTGGGATTCTTCCTCTTTGGAACCTGTCCTCAATACTCAAAAATGAGAAACCACATCTTTATGAATACTTAATGACAAGTGAAAAACTATATGAAGAAGTGGCGTCAGTTTGACAATTAGGAGGAAACGTTATGTCTGATAACATTTTTCAGATTCTGGAATATGTGAAGGAACAGCGGGTGGTTGATTTTAGCGCCTACAGGCTGGATACCATCAAGAGAAGGCTTGCCCTCAGGCTCCATTCAACAGAAGTGCCTGATTACCGCTTCTATCTCCAATCCCTGAAAGAAAACGGATTGAGGAGGTTTACATAACGCATAAGGATTAGATTAAAATGCAGGAAGGTGATAGAATGAAAGTTATTTAACCTATTATTAAAGGTGAGGCAACAACAAGTAGAGGTAAGCAAATGAAGATAGGGCAGAGAATAAATGACTTGCGGCTTCGTCAGAAGGTTACATTAAAAGAACTGTCAAAAAAGACAGGATTGACTGCGAGCTTTCTCTCACAAGTTGAAAGAGCGCTCGCATCCCCTTCAGTTAGCTCATTGGAGAAAATTGCTCATGCCCTGAACGCGAGAGTAAGCCACTTTTTTGACGATAACGAACATAAAGAGGTTATTTTTGTCAGGAAAGGGAGAGATAAGCGAGCTGTCCATAAAGATAAGAAGGTGGTTTGCGAAACGCTGGCTTCGGGTTTTTTAAATATAAATGTGCAGCCGCAGATTTTCACCCTGCCGCATGATTGTGAATTAGCAATGGAATCAATTTCTTCAGTTGGAGATAAATTCGGGATGGTGCTTAAGGGTAAACTGGAATTTCTATGTGATAAGGAAAACCTGATATTTGAAGAAGGAGACAGCATTTATTGCGCATGCGCTCAGAACATTCAGAAGGCAAAAAACATCGGTGAGACTGAAGCTAAACTGCTCTGGATTGTTTTCCGTTATCCTTAACCGGCATATAAATAAATTTAGGAGGTGTGGCAATCAGCAAAATGGATATGGAGAAATTACAGGATTTAGAAAAAAGAAAATTCCCCCGGCTGACAGACAATATTTTTATCCTCGGCGCTTTGAAAGCAAACCATGCGGATGAATTCAAGGCATTTACCAGAGACATAAGCGGAGGCGGGTTAATGTTTGAGACAGACAGGGATATTCCTGCAGGCAGTGAACTGGAACTGGAGATATACCAACCCTCAAATAGCGGTAAAAGGATTATTTTCTCTGTGCATGTTATTGCGAAAGTAGCATGGACAAGAGCAATAGAGAAGGATGCATTTGAGGAAGGAGAAAATAGGTATCAGGTGGGCGTGGAATTTTCAGAGATCAAGGAAGAAGACAGGCAGAGAATCGTTAATTTTGTGAATGGCCATATTATGATGTAATTTCGCCCACAAATGTAAGTACAGCTTAACTTTTAGTTAAGTGAAAGTATACAATCCTTGACTGTGGGTGTAACATCCGTCTCAGGCGGAAGAGGTAATGTTGCAAAATAATAGTGATGAGTTTAAAAAACTTTCGCAGCAGGTTGCCAAGCTTGAAGATCAGCTCAGGCATTCCCAGAAAATGGAGGCTATCGGAACGCTCACGGGAGGAATTGCGCATGATTTTAATAACATCCTCACGGCGATAATGGGCTATACAGGCATCTTGCAGATGAAAATGGGCAGAGACGATCCCCTAAGAAGCAATCTTGACCAGATACTTGCCTCGTCAGAGAAGGCGGCGGCTCTCGTAAGGAGGCTCCTTACCTTCAGCAGAAAACAGGCAATCAGTTTGGAACAGGTAGATTTAAACGAACTCATAAAGAGGGTGGAGAGGCTGCTGTCAAGGATTATAGGAGAAGACATAGAGCTTCAAACAACGCTTGCAGATAACGGGTTAACAGTAGTGGCTGACACGCTTCAGGTGGAGCAGGTGCTGATGAATCTCGCAGCGAATGCCCGTGATGCTATGCCTGACGGAGGGTTAATAACCATAGAGACAGGACTTGTAGAATTTGATGATGAATATGAGAAGGTTCATGGTTACGGCAAACCCGGAATGTATGCTCTTATAGCAGTTACGGACGGGGGCTGCGGTATGGACGAGGGAACAAGGTTACGAATTTTTGAACCGTTCTTTACAACAAAGGAAGCAGGCAGAGGCACAGGACTCGGGCTTTCAATAGTATACGGAATAATCAAACAGCATAATGGATATATCAATTGCTACAGTGAACCCGGCAAAGGCACAACATTTAAGGTATATCTGCCTATAGCCGCTGTTAATTCAGGAATGCGTGCAGGTATTTCAGGTTCTGATGCGGGCATAACAAAGTTGGCGCTGGCCGGCACAGAAACGGTGCTTGTGGCGGAAGATGAAGGAGAGGTCAGAAAGCTTGTTAAGGATATCCTTGAGGAATTCGGATATCAGGTCATAGAGGCTGTTGACGGAGAAGATGCGATAAATAAATTTATGGATAATAAAGATAGAATTGAAGTTGTTTTTCTTGATATGATAATGCCCAAGATGAGCGGTGAAGAGGCTTGTGAGATAATAAAAAAGATAAAGCCTGAGATGAAAGTGCTCTTTTCAAGCGGTTATCCGGCGGATTTTTTAAGCAGAAGGAGCATAACCGGCATAACTAAAGGAGAGTTGAATTTTATTATGAAACCGATCTTGCCGACCGAACTTTTGAAAAAACTGAGGGAACTTCTTGATAAAGACAGAAAACAGTGAGTGTTATTTGGAAATAATGAAAAACCCGGAGCTGAATAAAAAACTTTGCGAAAATTTTTGCTCATATTACAAGCCTTCAAAAAACAGCGAACTCGCCTGTATGGGTTTTATCGTCACGGAGAGGTTGATAAAAAGCGGAAAGAAGATTCCATTTGATAAATCTGAACAGGTTTCAGATATTGCCGCGCGTAAAAAGCTTATCCGGAATATGTGCGCTTCATGCGCATTTTATGAGTCTGACTGCGACTTCATACTTCAAGAGGGAAAGGCATTGCCCTGCGGCGGATTTATTTTATTAGAGCTCCTTATAGCCAGGCGCATTGTTGCTATTGACGACATCAAAAATATAATCTAAACTTTTAATTAAGATGCATATCTATAATGTTTCTGACCTCGCTCTGAATAATGAATGCGAATGTGTGCTTGGCTCGACAGACCTGAAGACACATGCCTGTTACCTTGTTTACGGAGTTTTAAAACTTGACGAAAAAGAAAGGCTCATTAAAGCCGGAAAAGGGCATGAGGAGATTGTCTGCCTGACAAGCGGTGAGGTCTTGCTCAAAGGAGAGAAGGAGACTTTTAATTTAAAACAGGGGCAGGCATTTCATATTAAAGGCGATGAAGCATATTTAATGGACAATGCCGGCAGCGTTGATGCGGTCTATGTGATTGCAGGCGGGCACAGCGAGGCTCATAATCATAAGTGGGAGGGATAATGGAAAAGTTTTCTATAAGCGAAGCTATTGAACAGGCTGTTCAGACAGAGAGGCTTGGCTATCAGTTTTACTCTTCAATGGCTAAAAAATTTGAGAAGAATGAGTCGTTTAAGAAGCTGTTTGATACTCTTGCACAGAAGGAACTGAGGCATGAGAAGACCTTTTCGGAACTGAAGGAGATAACAGGCGATGAAGAACCTGAAGGCTGGGGAGATGTATCGCAGTATCTTAGGGCTATTGTTGAATCGGAGTTCTTCCTCGGTAAAAACAAATCTCTGCCTTCCCTTGAGCATGTAGAATCAATTGGCGATGCAGTTAATTTTGCCATGGGTTTTGAAAGAGAGACGCTTCTTTATTTTCATGAGATAAGAAATATAATTAAGGAAAAAGATATTGTTGATGAGATTATAAATGAAGAGAAGAGCCATATCATGTGGCTGAGCAGGTTTAAGGGAAGTTTTACAGGATAAAAGATACAGGATTCAAGATGCAAGAAGATATAACGAATCATAAATTGTCATGAATCATGTATCGTGTATCCTGCATCATTATTTACATTTATGGATTATTCAATAAAGATAGGCGGCGAGGCCGGGCAGGGCATACAGACTGTAGGAGATACGCTTGCAAAAGTGTTCTCAAGAACAGGCTTTCATGTTTTTACCAATCAGGATTATGAATCTCGCGTAAGAGGCGGCCACAATTTCTATCAGATAAGGTTTTCGGATAAGCCGGTTATGGCTTCAAGGGATAAGGTTGATATTCTTGTTGCACTTGACAAAGAGAGCATGGAACGCCACGGCAAGGAACTATCCGCTATAGGCCAGATAATGTATGATGCAACCGCAATCGGGATTCCAGCCCCCAAATCCCAAATTCCTGCTGCTAACTATCTTGATATTCCCTTCACTAAATTAGCCGAAGAAAGCGGCGGCAGCAAGATAATGGCAAACACTGTTGCGACCGGAGCTGTGCTTGGAATGCTCGGCATGGATATGGATATTTTGATTGCAATTATAAAAGATACATTTAAAAATAAGGGGGAGCACGTTATAGATTCAAATATAAGCGCTGCGATGGCAGGACACGATTTTGCCATGAAGAATTGTATGAAGTGTTCTTTTTCTCCCAACACTGCTGGCTTGTCATTTAAGCCGAAGATGCTGATAAATTCTGTTGAGGCAATCGGGTTAGGCGCTATTGCTTCAGGATGCAAATTTTACTCTGCATATCCCATGACCCCTTCAACAGGCATTATGAATTATATTGCAGGCAAAGAAAAGGAATTCGGGATTATAGTTGAGCAGGCAGAAGACGAGATCTCTGCAATCAATATGGCGCTTGGCGCATCATTTGCAGGTGCGAGAGCAATGACAGGCACGGCAGGAGGAGGTTTTGCTTTAATGGTTGAAGGGCTTTCTCTTTCTGCTATGACAGAGACGCCTGTTGTTATAGCTCTTGGGCAAAGGCCTGCGCCTGCAACCGGATTTCCGACAAGGACAGAGCAGGGCGACCTCTTGTTTGCATTGCACACAGCGCATGGAGAATTTCCGAGAATCGTCTTTGCGCCCGGCACGCCTGAACAGGCATTTTATCTCACAAACAAGGCGTTTGACCTTGCTGAAAAATATCAGGTTCCGGCAATAATCATCTTTGACCAGTATCTTTCTGATTCGGAATGGACCTTTGAAGAATTTGTTCCGGAGAAAATTAAATACACTGATTACAGGCTGCGCGGTGATGCATTCAAAAATCTTAAAGAGTATAAAAGGCATGCATATACAGATACGGGTGTATCGCCTATGGGCATTCCCGGAGATGCAGAACATCTTGTCGTAACAGACAGTGATGAGCATGATGAGGAAGGGCATATTGTTGAGGATGCAGAGACACGAATCAAAATGGTGGATAAGCGGCTTTTTAAAAAGCTGCCTCTTATTAAGAGGGAGATGGAGCCGCCTGTTCTTTACGGAGATAATAAGCCAGAAGTAATAATAACAGGGTGGGGTTCGAATTATGGAATAATGAAAGAGGCGGTTGACGAATTATCGAAGAGTCGCCGCATTGCAATGCTTCATTTCAGCGAGATATACCCTTTCCCCTCAACCGATAGATTTGATTATCTGAATATTCTTAAAAATGCAAAGACGACCATCTGCATAGAAAACAATGCAACAGGCCAGTTTGCAAGACTGATGAGAGCTGAAACAGGATATTCATTTAATAAATTCATCAATAGATACGACGGCAGGCCATTTACGCTGGAAGAATTGGTGAAAGAAATTAAAATCAGATTGTCATAGAAAAGGAGGCAATGATGAATCGGAGAGATTTTATAAAGCTGACGGCAATGGCAGGCGTCGGGTTCTCTATTCGTGGAAATTTTGATTCGTTTATTGCTCCCGCCGAAGCAGCTGAAAAAGTTGACCTTGCAATTGCGCATGGTGTATCTCCTTCAAAGATTACAAGGGCTGCTATTGATGCAATGGGCGGAATGAAAAAGTTTGTATCAAAAGGCGATATTGTTATTGTAAAGCCGAATATAGCATGGGACAGGACACCTGAGCAGGCAGGGAATACAAATCCTGAAGTCGTTAGAGTTGTAGTGCAGATGTGCTATGAGGCAGGCGCAAAAAAGGTAAAGGTATTTGACAGGCCGGTGAATGATCCCAGAAGGTGTTATGTACAGAGCGGAATTGCCGATGCCGCAAAGGCGGCAGGCGCGGATGTGAGCTATATCGACGAGAGAAAATTCAAGGAGATGAATATAAAGGGCGAGGTTTTGAAGTCGTGGCCTCTTTATACCGAGGTATTTGAGGCTGATAAGGTGATAAACATTCCTATTGCAAAACATCACGGCCTCGCAAAGCTGACCATGTCAATGAAAAACTGGATGGGCGTGATGGGAGGCTCAAGGCGCACGATACATCAGAGGCTTGACGAGAGCCTCGTTGACCTTTCCATGGCTATTAAGCCCACCCTTACCATTCTTGATGCGGTGCGTATTCTGACGGCAAACGGCCCTCAGGGCGGAAGTCTCAGCGATGTAAAAAAAATGGATACAGTTATTGTTGGCGTTGATCAGGTTGCTGTTGACTCGTTTGGCGCCACTCTCTTTGGCATGAAAGGAAGCGACCTTGAATATGTGAAGATTGCGAATAATATGGGGCTTGGCAAAATGGATATTTCAAAATTAAAGGTAAAGAGGATAAATATATAAGTTGCAGAATCTGAGAAGGATCACTCAGGGAATATTCTTATTGCTGTTCCTTTTCCTCTTTTTGCAGACAGAGGCAAAAGGCAAAGACGAGCTTGGCTATCCTGTGAAGATATTCCTTGATTTTGACCCGCTGATTTTTATAACCACAATCCTTTCAGCGCATACTGTCCAGAAGGCTTTTTATTTTTCTCTGGTGGTGATAGCTGCCACAATGATTTTAGGAAGAGTATTTTGCGGATGGGTATGCCCTCTGGGAACACTTAATAACATTGTCGGTTCTTTCAGGAAAAGACATTCAGATAATATAAGCCTCAACTGGCACAGAACCAAATACTACATCCTGATATTTCTTCTCGCAGCCTCTGTTTTTTCGCTTCAGCTTGCCGGTATTGTTGACCCGCTTTCTCTTCTCATAAGGTCGCTCTCCGTAAGTATCTATCCGGCATTCAATTACGGAACAAAGGCGGTGTTTGACGCCGTATACAGCTCAAATATCAAGGGCCTTGTTGATATATCAGAGACCGTTTATTCCGTATTTAAAAAAAGCATCCTCTCTTTTCAACAGCCGTTTTACAATCAGAGCGCCTTCATAGGCCTCTTATTTCTTTTTGTACTCGGGATGAATCTTGTAGAAAAGAGATTCTGGTGCAGGTATCTATGCCCGCTCGGAGCTTTGCTCGGTCTCTTATCAAGATATTCCATTCTTAAAAGAACAGTGAGCGAAGGATGCACTTCGTGCGGCGCGTGCGCTTCTGTATGTCAGGGCAGTGCATCTCCGGACAAAAAAGAAGAATGGAGGGATGCGGAATGCCTGTACTGCCGGAACTGTGACGATGTCTGTCCGCAGAACTCAGTCAGCTTTGGATTTTCAGGTAAAAAGGCTTCTGCGTCAATGGACCTCGGCAGAAGGAGGGTTCTTACGTCGCTGGTATCAGGTGTTGTTGCTGTGCCTTTTTTGCGGGCCAATCCTTTATCCAAGTCAGAAGTTCCGAATCAGAAATTAATCAGGCCTCCCGGAGCGCTTGGGGAAAAGGAATTTCTTAAAAGATGCGTAAAATGCGGCGAATGCATGAAGGTATGCATCACAAACGGGCTTCAGCCGACATTTTTAGAAGCCGGACTTGAAGGGATATGGTCTCCTCTGCTTATTCCCAAAATAGGATACTGCGAATACCGATGCACTCTCTGCGGACAGGTATGCCCGACAGGAGCGATAAAAAAATTGGACTTGAAAGAAAAAGCAAAGATTAAGATAGGGCTTGCTATGATTGACAAAAACAGATGCCTGCCTTATGCCCATGCGACGCCCTGTATAGTATGCGAGGAGGTTTGCCCTACACCGAAGAAGGCGGTATGGTTTGAGAAGATAAACGTAAAGGACAGGAACGGAAAGGAAAAAACAATTCAACAGCCGCGCGTTGACCTTGAACTGTGTATTGGCTGCGGTATCTGCGAAGCAAAATGCCCTGTTATTGACAGGCCTGCAATCTATGTAACAAGCATTGGCGAGAGCCGTTCCAGGGAAAACCAACTATTGCTGATGCAGCAGGGGAACTATTGATGGTAGGATAGTTATAGTATGTCAAAACCTGAAGATTATAAAGGACAGACTCCGGCATGGTGCATGGGATGCGGGAACTTCGGAATACTGAACGCATTTAAGAATGCGGTTGTTGAACTCGGCATAGAGCCGCATCAATTCACAATTGTCTCAGGCATAGGGCAGGCAGGAAAGTTTCCTCACTATTTAAAATGCAACACCTTCAACGGCCTTCATGGCAGGACGCTTCCTGTTGCCACAGGGATACGGCTTGCCAATCATGAAATGCTCACAATAGCAGTTGCAGGCGACGGGGACTGCTACGGAGAAGGCGGAAACCATTTAATGCACGCAATGAGAAGGAATGTCAATGTAAAGCTTTTTGTGCATGACAACCAGATATATGGCTTAACAAAGGGCCAGGCGTCTCCCACAAGCCCTGAAGGTATGATAACCAGGAACCAGCCGTTCGGTGTTTTTTCAGAGCAGTTTAACCCTATGGCGTTTGCTGTTGCGCTTGACTGCAGTTTTGCGGCAAGAGGTTTTGCTGGCGATATGGAACATCTTAAGGGTTTGATAAAGGCGGCGATAAATAATAAAGGTTTTTCGCTTGTTGACATTCTTCAGCCATGCGTAACGTTCAATAAAATAAACACTTATGAATGGTACAGGCAGCGTGTTTATCGCATAGAGCCCGAATATAATCCTGAAGACAGGGCAGCGGCATTCAAAAGGGCGCTTGAATGGGGAGAAAGGATTCCCATCGGGATAATCTATAAAAATAACAGGCAGATATTGGAAGACAGGATCCCTGCGATAAAAGATTTGCCGCTCGTAAGACAGCCCCTTGATAAAGCAAAATCGGATATTACCTTAAAAGAGTTCTACTAACCATCGCTTTACCCAAGCCCTGCATCTTTATATCTTTATGTTTATAGAATATGTGTTTTCATTTCAATTTTTTTGATAGAATATGTTTTATGGAAAAAGAACTGATTACAGAAGATATAAAAACAGCATTAAGAGAAGCATTCAAGGAACTCAAGGACGAGGTCTTGATTGAGGTTTACACAAAAATCGGTGTAAACGATATGTTCAATAATCTTGCGGTAGACCTTATAGAGGCAATGGCAGAGGCCAGCAGCAAAATTAAGATTAAGCTCTATAAGCTTGGAGATGAGAATTCCAAAAATAAAGATGTTCACAGGTCGCCGACGATTCTTATAGCTCCCGATAAATACAGCATCCGCTATACGGGCGCACCCCTTGGTGAAGAAGGCCGTTCACTGATCCAGTCAATAATAATGGCGTCAACCGGACAGACGCTTGTTTCTCCTGATACTAAGAAGAGAATGCAAAGGCTGAAAGAAAAAAGACATGTAAGAGTCTTTGTTAGTCCTACGTGCCCTTACTGTCCGCAGCAGGCTCTTTATGCTGTTTCAGCAGCCATAGAACTGAAAGGCCTTGTATCAGCGGAAGTGATAGAAATTTATGAAAACAGGGATCTTGCTGAAAAATACAGCGCCATGTCTGTGCCGAGGACCTTTGTGGGAGAAACGCTTGTATCACCCGGCTTGCAGAGTGAGGAATATTTTGCCGAGTCTCTGATTGAGGGTAAGCCTGTTGAATATGTAATGCCTGCGGGGAGGGAAGGACTAATAGATTTTGACATAGTTGTAATCGGAGCGGGCCCTGCAGGGCTTACTGCCGCCATGTACGCTGAAAGGAGCGGGTTGAAAAGCATTGTATTTGAAAAGGCTAATGTCGGAGGCCAGATCGCCATAACTCCGGTAGTGGATAATTATCCGGGATTTGCGAGCATTGCCGGCAAAACACTTGTTGAACTCATGGCAAAACAGACAATGAATTATGCATCAATCCTTCAGGGTGTCAGCGTGAGTGATATAAAAAAGAAAGACAGCGGCTTTGAAATCACTGCAGGAAGTGGAATATACAATGCAAAGGCTGTAGTTATTGCAACAGGAGCCGGAAGCAAAAAACTTAATGCAGCAGGCGAAGACAGGCTTGCAGGGAGGGGAGTGAGCTACTGCGCAACATGCGACGGCTATTTTTTTAAAGACGGAAAGAATGTCATAGTTGTCGGCGGCGGCAATTCTGCGCTTACGGATGCGCTTTATCTTGACAGCCTTGGCGCCCATGTAACGATAGTTCACAGGAGGGACGCATTCAGGGCGGAAGATAGGCTTCAGCAGAGCGTATTCCAGAGGAATATGCCTGTTATGTGGAATACTTCTGTAAAAGAAATTATAGGAGACAGGATCGTTGAAAAAGCGAAGGTAGAGGACACAAAGACAGGCAATACAAATATCATCAAGGCAGATGCTGTTTTTGTGGCAATAGGCTACGAGCCGAATAATGATATCGCAGAAAAGCTCGGGTTAAAGATGGACGAAGAGGGCTACATTAAGGTTGATGATAAGATGAGGACATCAATGCCGCTTGTATATGCAGCGGGCGACATAACAGGAGGCGTTAAGCAGATTGTTACCGCAGTCTCGCAGGGCGCAGTTGCGGCCTTAACTGCATTTGAAGATGTTGCAAACCCATATTGGAAAAAGAAGGCCGATGGCTCGTAGGGGGGTTATTTAAATAAGCCTTTCGGTGCGTCTTGATAATGCTTCAAGCCCAGCGTTCTCAGGCAAACTCCCTTTGATATTTCCATTCTTCTAATTTCAAAGCCGCAATTCCTTTGGTTGCAGGTTTTAAGATTGCCAAAAACATCAATGCGCATATCTCCTGATAATGCTTTGCCGCAATTACCATAGCAATATTTTTCTATTTCTTCTTTTTGTATTGAAGGGCTTAGCGCAAAGACCATCGGACTTATCATGCCTGCTCCCCCACAGACCAAACAATGAACTTAGACTACTTATACCGCATAATATTAAAATTGTCAATACAAAGATGGTGATTAATGCTGCCTTACAATAATATTCTTAAATGCCCTCTCAAAATCTTTCGCATAAGAGATGAAAAATTTTTTAATTTCTTTCCATGACGCTCTTTTATCAAGCATCATCGGCTCAGGGTTTTTTTCTGCATCTCCAAAATAGGTCAGCCCTTTAAGCAGGTGAAAGAAGTTTACGCTCTTGCCGTATTTTTTATATGCAAGACCTGTGATTTTCTCGATTCCTAATCGCTGTACTCCCAGATAGAGGTCATAGAAGTCTTTCTTCTGTCCCCTGTCGCCAACTGTACGCAGTTTTTCAGTCGTTATATCACGCCAGTCTGCAATATCAATCGAGTTGAATTCAACCTTAGGAAAAAGGAGGGGGGTATCATAAAATATGAACGAGGATTTTACGCCTTTGAGAATACAATAAAACGTTCCATGTCTGCGCATCTCTCCTTCAAGGGATATTTTATTCTTCCCTATGTCAGAGGAGAGTTCTTCCGGAAGGAATTCTTCATCTGTAAAGAAGTCAAAATCAAATGATTTTCTGTGTCCTATTTGCAGGGCAAGCCCTGTGCCGCCCGCAAGATAGAATGAAAACTCCTTTAGGAATGCAAGTTTTTTGCTGAGTTGAAGCATGTTCCGGTCTATGGTTTCAAGATGCATAGCCTGTGGCTTTACAATAGGAGCGTGTTGTTGGTGAGAGAATTCTGCTTTTTTGAACAGTAGTTTTTATTTCTTCTTCAGGGAATGTCTTTTTCATCCAGAAGAGGTCATCTATATCGCCAAATTCCAGTATCCTTTCAATGATGAAAAACCAGTCTTTTCCTCTTGATAGTTCATCGCTGTCAACATCCCAGAAAAGGCTTTTTTTATAAGGACTTTTCATAATAATATTATACCATTTTTTCTATTCCATTGCCTTTAAAACCCTCTCTCTTGCAATCTCTTCTGCAACCTTGCGGGGCAGGGCGCCTTCAGTTTTTGATTGTTCAAGGATGAGCTTTGTGTTTGTCTTAATCTTTGCTGCTATTGCCTCAAATGCCTCTTTCTCAATCTTCCTTGCGTATTCCATCGCAGCCATTATAACGCCGCCGGCGTTTGCTATAAAATCAGGGACTACTACGACGCCTTTTTTATGCAGTATATCTTCAGCCTCTTTTGTTGCCGGAATGTTTGCCCCTTCAAGAACAAGTTTTGCCTTAATGTCATTTACATTGTCTTTGTGTATTACGTCAGGCGTTGCAGCCGGAATCAGGATATCACAATCCAGTGTGAATATCTCTTCAATTTTTTTAGCTGTGCCCTTTTTACAATTTATAACGCTGCCCGTTGAATCCTTTGTCTCAAAAAGGCACTTGAGATCAAGGCCCTCCGGGTTGTGAATCGTCCCTTTCGTGTCGCTTGCCGCAACTATAATCCCTCCTTTTCCTGCAAGAAACCTTGCCGCTGCCCTGCCTACGCTTCCGAATCCCTGAATCGCTACCCGTGCGCCTTTAAGGCTTATCCCTGCATAAGGGCATGAGACCTCTGCGCATTCTGAAAGCCCAAAGCCTGTTGCGCCGAGCTTATCTAAGGGCAAGCCACCCATGCGTTCAGGAAGCCCCACAGCGCGTTTAATCTCATCGTAAATCCATCCCATAGCCTCCTCATCACTGCCCATATCAGGCCCCGGAATATATTCAAGTAAATGTTTAATTTGTTTGGCAAAGTCTCTGAAATATAACTTTTTTTTAGGGTCTCTATGGTCGGCAATTATACCCGCCTTACCGCCGCCATGAGGAAGTCCTGCAATAGAGTTTTTCATGGTCATTGTCCTTGCCAGCCTTGCCACTTCAATGGCGCTTACTGAGGGTGAAACCCTTACCCCGCCTATTGCTGGCCCTAATGCAGTATTATCAACTACAACTATTGCCTTTAAGCCTGTTTTGGGTGAATAGATATGAATTACCTTTGACGGCCCGAGTTCGTCAAATACTATCTCAGTCAGTTCCGCGGTCATATTAATTGCTCCTGTCTTATTAAGATGAAAATATTTTATAGGACAGAAGGTGGAATGTAAAGTTTAAAAGCTTATTGACGTTAATAAATAGAAAAATATGAGATAAATCATAGGAGAGGATGGTTAGGAGTGGATAAAATGTTATTAAGATGAAACCTATATTTATCGGAGGCAGAGTTATATGGACAATAACCAGAATGATATTTCCGGAGAAGACCTGAGGGCTGCGCTCAGAGAAGTAAAGACGTATGTTGACATCACCGAGGAAGACTTGAAGAAGATTTATGAAATTGCCCTGAGACACGCAAAAGAAAGGCTTGCATTAAAGATTCCCGTAAAAGATGTGATGACTCTGGCTGTTATTGCTGTAAAAGAGGATTCAGACATTAATGAGGCTGCAAGACTCCTCTCTGAAGGAAATGTGAGCGGCCTTCCGGTAGTTGATAATGAAAACAGTGTGATTGGCGTTATTACAGAGGCTGATATACTCTCAGCGGCAGGAATGGAGAAAGGATATACATTTAAGGATATTTTGAGGCATATACTCGGAGAACCCCCAAGGAAAAAGAAGAAAGGAGATAAAGTAAGGGGGATAATGACTACCCCGGCTATAACAACAAAACCTGAAACAGACATAAGAGAGGCCGCAGGTATTCTGGATGAGAATAGAATTAAGAGGCTGCCTGTGGTTGATGCTGAGAAGAGGCTAATAGGCATTATCTCAAGGGCAGATATAGTAAGAGCGTTTAACAAAAAATGAGCGTTAGGGAATATTTTATAAAAATGGCTGGAGGTGCGAAGGGGCCTCCCGGAGTCAGTTTTACAGAGATTATATGGTCATGGCTTGGCTCTGCTATTGGAATTGGAATCTGCGGTTATATTTCTTCAGCATATTTTGAGCCGAGAGATCTCACTCTAATAATAGGCTCTTTTGGGGCATCGGCTGTTCTTGTTTACGGCGCCGTAAGAAGCCCTTTTGCCCAGCCGAGAAATCTTATCGGCGGACATGTGATATCAGGACTTGTCGGCGTTGCGTCATATCAGTTATTCGGTGAGACGATATGGTTTGCCGCTGCAATTGGAGTGTCTGTTGCTGTTGTCGCCATGATTGTAACAAAGACTCTTCACCCTCCCGGCGGGGCTACGGCATTAATTGCTGTTATTGGAGGCGAAAAGATACACAGCCTTGGATTTCTTTATGTCCTTGTCCCTGCCGGAGCAGGAGCAGTCGTACTTCTGATTGTTGCGCTTATTGTAAATAACCTCTCAAAGAATAGAAAGTATCCTGAATACTGGCTCTGAACAGGATGCACGATGCAAGATACATGATGCAGGATATTTTTTATCAGTTATCCTGAATCTTGCATCGTGTATTACTCTACCGGCGTAACAACAGCCATAACCACAAGTTTCTCGCCTTTGTTTGCTTCAAAGCCGTGAGACACCATCGGGTCGCAGAGTATGCATGTTTTTTCATCTGCCTCAATGCGTTCATCTCCGACGATAAATGTTCCTTTGCCCTGAACACAGTACATGAGAAGCCTTAATGGTGCCTTATGCGGTTCAAGTTTCTGCCCTTCGTTTAAGCACATCAAGGCAATGCGCATCTCGGGCTTGTCAGAAAGCATCTCTCTTGAAATCTTGTCAGGCTGAAATTTAATTAATTTCTTCAGGTCTAATGTTTCCATAGATCCCTCCTTCATAACGCTTTAATTTTAACACCTTCCTGTTCTTTTTGTAAGTGATAGGGTGATATTCCGGTCAGATTCTTGCAATTTTCCTGAGGGGCAGTGCATTTTTCGCCAATACTGTAATGAAAAAGCCCTCTGCCTTTGCCGAGTTCTTTATTACACGCAGCTATGCATGCACCGCAATTCACGCATGAGATATCCCTTTTATTTTTCCTTGGAATAACATTCATAAAGCATGCCTTTTCGCATTCTTTGCAGTCAGTGCAGTCTTTGCCCTTTGCAATATCCATTTTAAGTCTCAGGGAAAGAGGGCTTATCCAACCAAAGAGCATCTGCATAAGTCCTGCGGCGCAGACAAATTTGCAGAGCGTATGCCTGACAAATATTGAAGTAGTCAGCATGTATATGGAAATGCCGATAATGCCTGCCTTAACCCCTAATGTGAAATTCCAGTTTATTATCTGGTTCCAGATGGTTTTCGGAGCCACAAAATATCCTGTTAACGCTATGCCTCCAAGCAGGGGGATTATGATAGCGCTTGCAAATGCTAAAGCTCCATATATCAATTTGCCGAACTTGCCTGTGTCAGGGTCATTAGGGCTTTTACTGTATAGACTTCTCCTTCCAGTGAGTTTCAATGTAAGATAATCGGCAAGCTCAAACAGTGTCCCTTCAGGGCAGAGCCATCCGCAGAATAACCTGCCAGTGAGATAGCCGAGCAAAGGGAATATTAAGAGAATAGCAAGCCACGGGAGTATTGCCTTCAGGAAAAACTGAAGCGCTATATGAAATGCGCCTGAAGCCGACGGGTCAGCGTAAAAACCCTCTTTTAGACCGAGGCTCCATACCTGCCCGAATATTATAAGTTCTTTTGTTGCTGAGTCATATCTCAAGATGTCCAGAACAGGCATGAGAAAGATGAGAAGTATAAATGACACCTGAGTAATTCTCCTGTATATTGTCAGCTTCATGCTTTATTAATAACACAGGAGGGAGGGGGCGCACTATGATATAAGTCATAATTGTAATTTTACCACCATCTCCAGAGCGCTATAATAAAAATAATCAGAAATACCAAGACAAGATTTAAATAGGCAAAAAAATAGAATAATTTTTCATAGAATGGTATTTTAGATTTTTTAGATGTCGGTAAGAGTTTTCCGACCGGAGGCATTGCAAAAATCTTTTCCTCTCCGTGAGGCGCCGTTTTTAATGCATCCGTCAGGTCATGGCCCGCAAGATGTTTTGAGAGATGAGAGCCGTTTTTCCAGAGCTTGCTTGCTGTTACGTCGTATATTAATCCCTTGTATACGACATATGCAGGGCGGCCTTCTTTTCCGTCAAATGTGTGGAGCTCCTCGTATGCAAGGTCACACTTGCCCTGTGGTATTTCCACCTTTCCCTTTAGCCCCCATTTCCACCTCATCTTCGGGCCAATAAATGCTGTGACTATAACTGCCGTAGATACCATTATCAAAAAAAGGATAACCTTAATGCTCAGAAGCATCCCGAATCTTGTTGTATACAGCATCTTCCATGATGGTATTCTGGAGATGGACAAGAGAAAGCCTGTTACAGTCAGGACTATTATTGACAGCCAGCCGAGAAGCAGTTCTCCTTTCGGAAGCCCTTTTGACGCATATGCAGGTTTTAAAAGTATATGAACATAGAGTATTGTGCCGAACCATATAATTGCAAAAAACAGGTGTATATATCCGACGATGAAACGTATAACCTTCTGCGCATTCGTCAAAGGCCTGTAAAGCCCTTTAATTTTTAAATCATCCCTGAATTCCTCCCCTTCTTTTGTCAACTTGCCGCCGCCGGTAGTTTCAGCATGACACTCATTACATTCGAAGCCTGTCTGGCGTGCATATTCGGTTGTTGCAGAAGATAAAAAAGGGCCAATACATGATAAAGAAACAGTGATGGAGAAAATCAGGAGAAAATTCTTCATGTGGATATGATAGACGAATACGAGGGCGGTTTCAACCGCCCTCGTATTCTTAAGTTATGCCCTTGCCGTAGCAGGCTCTTTGCCAAGCTTGAAGTAGTCCACTACAAATATCCCCACGCCGATAAGAAAGCCGACGCCGAATATCGCCCTGAATATCCAGAACCAGAGATTGTAGTTTGCCTTTACAGCTACATAATCAAGCCCCATGAGCCTTTCCATATAGGTCTGAACCATTCCTGCGCCTGTGATAGTGAGAACAATAAACACCATTGATATTGTCATCCACCAGAAGGACTGAAAGGCCCTTGATGGATTAAATTCCTTAACGCCTCTGATTGCAGGAAGCGTTACATATATCATTGCCATTACAAGAAGAACATATGCGCCGTAGAATGCGAGATGCCCGTGCGCTGTTGTTATCTGTGTGCCGTGCGTCCATTTATTTACCTGCGGCAGGGTGTGTATTATGCCCCATAGCCCTGCGCCTACGAAATTGAATATTGCATTAGCTACTGTATAATAAAGCCCTACCTTGTTCTCCACATTTCTTGTCTCTCTCGTTGTCCTGAATGCGTTCCATACCATCAAAAGCAATGGAATTGGCTCAAGTGAGCTGAATATACCGCCGACCCAGAGCCAGTACTCAGGTGTCCCTATCCAGTAGTAATGATGGCCTGTGCCGAGTATTCCTGTGAACAGGACAAGGCCCACTTCAACATACATCCACTTTTCAACTACCTCTCTTTTTGCGCCGATGGTCTTCATCAGCATGAAGGCAAGAAGCGCGCCTGCAATGATTTCCCATGCGCCCTCAACCCAGAGATGAACAACCCACCACCACCAGAACTGGTCTTTTACCATGCTCTTTGCGTACATCATGCCGGGCAGATACATCAGGGCGAGGAAAACAAGGCCGCCGAGGAGAACACCCTGAATGCCTGTCCACTTCTTTGTCTTGAGCACGGTCATTGCACAGTTCAGGAGGAAGAGGAGCACCGAGATGACGATCAATACATCTGCCCATCGGGGGGCCTCGATATATTCCCTGCCTTCATTTAAAAGCCGTGTGCCGAATACAAGGATGTTTGCCTGTGGGTATAATCCCATAATAATGTAGCCGAGAACCACTGTAGTGATGGTTACGACCGTTGCCCAGAACTGAAACTTTGCAAGGGGGAGGCTCCATAACTCAGTCTCCGATTCTTCAGAAACAACATAATAGGTTGCGCCCATGAACCCCACAAGCAGCCACACCACAAGGGCGTTGATATGGAGAGTCCTTATTGTGTTGAAGTTCAGGATGAAGAAATCAGGCCAGATGAACTGGACTGCTGCAATTATGCCGACCAGCACCTGCACAAGGAACAAGAGCACGGCAAATGTATAGAAATGCTGCGCTATTTTTTGACTTTCATGTTTTATCGTCATTTTTTTCCCTCCTGCTTAAGCGTAAGCATGTAATCAGTTAAGTCATTAAGCTCCTTTTCTTTCAGATTCCCATAAGCAGGCATTGCAGAATTGGGCACGTATGCTGACGGATTTTTGAAATGGCCTGTAAGCCATGCCCTGTCTCTTTTGCCTCCGACATAAGTAAGTTCAGGAGCTGTTGTACCTCCGATTCCGTTTATCATGTGGCAGGCTGAACAGCCGAGAGACTGGTAGGTTTTCTGCCCTGCAGTAAGCTCTTTTCCTCCAACGCCTGCTGCTGTGGCAAGAATTGGTTTTGGAGGCCAGCCGTTGGTGTCGACTTTTGAAGTCCATTCGAGGAACGCTATCAGTTTGTCAGCCTCTTCAGAGCTTATTCCAAGTTTAGGCATTGATGCCTGTGGATTGACAGCCTTTGGATCCATAAGAAACTTTTTAAGATACTCCTTTGGTTTCTTCTCAGCGGTCTTTGTCATGTCAGGCGCAAAGTAAGAACCATTTCCGAAAATGGTATGGCATCCGATGCAGTCATACTTGTGCCAGGCCATTTTCCCTGCATTCACGTCTTCTGTTATCTCGGGAGCCCTCTTATCAAGTTTTCCCATAGTGTCAAACGTAAGGGCGAGAAAGATAACAAAGAAGAAGAGACTGCCATAGATAAAGAGATTTTTTACAGCCTTATTGCTCATAAGCGCCTCCTTCAAGATTTTCGGAGATAATCCGGTGTTTGTTCAGAACAATTTTAAGGTTAACCGTATTTTAGTTCTATGATTTAAATCATAGCACAGTTTTTAAAAATGCAAGGGTTGATTTGATGTATTGTTTTAGGTAGAGGAAATTAGAATTTGAGTGAAAACAACTTTCATTGTCCTTGAGTCAGGCAGGACAGAAGGGCATTAATATGCCCTTCTGTCCTGTGTCGCTTAGATTACTTTGCTGCTGGTTTTGGAGCCATCGCATCGTTGAGTATTTTGATGCCTTTCTGGGATGCGTCAATAGACCTTGTGAGAGATTCTCTCGCTGCATCAGGGTTATGGAAACCGTCTGAATTTTCGGCAGTCCACCACTCCCAGTATGTATGGGCAGTATCATGCAGTTTCTTTGCGTCTTTGAGCACATCTTCGGAAACGCCCTTGGCCTTAGCCTTTGCAAAGGTGTCTATAAACTGGCCAAGCCAGAACTCAGCCTTTGTGAGTTTTCCCTTTATGTAATTTTGAATGGCGTCAACCTGATATTCCGCCTCTTTTACTGTCCAGCCCTTGTGGCAGTTGAGGCAGGTATCTTTCAACATATACCTTGCGCTTCTCTGTCCATGAAATGTGACTGTCTTTCCAGCCTTTTTAACTCTCGGCATGTGGCAGTCTTTACATTCCACGCCTGCTTTCTCGTGTTTGCTTCCCCAGAAGGTCTCTGTCTCGGGATGCTGCATCTTTGTAAGCGAAGCGCCTGTGACAGCATGTTTAAAATCTTTGAATCCGAGCTCTTCGTATGTTTTATTGATATCAAAGACATTTGCCCATGGGAAGTAGTTTGTCCTCCTGTCAGTCATACCGATTGCTTTTCCTGTCTTTGGATCGTGTCCGGGGTTGCAGTTGTATTCAACATGGCACTGCGCGCACATTAGGTTAGAATCAGCTTTACTGAGTATTCCTATCGCCCTGAAGTCACGGAACATTACCTTTTTCATGGTTATCTTACTGCTTTTTTCTTTGTCATACGGATATGTGCCTTTTCCTCTGTCAACAACTGCTTCTATAAGGCCGTCTCTTACGACCCTCGGCTGTGTGGAATGCGGGTCATGGCACATATAACAGTTCATCGGATGCTTCAGGTCTTTTGCAAGATCAACAACCTTTGAAGTCCTGTCCCATTTTGCTGCCGGGTCTTTATCTCCCATGTACTTCCATCTCAGAATGTTATCCTGTGACTTACACTGCAAACATACAGAGTTTGCTGCTGTTGCCGACTGAGGTATGAATGCCTTTTGGTCGGAAGTGGAGGGGTCTTTATCCATAAGAATTCCCCATGCTGATTTCTCTGCGCCTTTAGCATCAAGTATCTTTGTCCAGTCCTTAAGCTGAAACCGGCCTCCGTAACCCCTGTCAATTGTCAGGTGGTCAACGAGCATGAATATATGGCTTCTCGGCTCTGCATGCTCTTTTACAAATCCGTGAGGCATCATAAGCTTGTCAAATAACGGTGACCTGCTCTTGAATGTAGCTTTCTCTACCTTTGCCTTCGATTCGAGATTCACGGATACGAATGATTCATATTGTTCCTTGTGGCATTTGCCGCATACAGCATGGTCTGTTCTTGTAACAGGCTTTGTCATTGCGTCCTTGACGTGACTGTTCAACCCTTCATGACAGTTTGAGCAGTTGACCTTTGCATGTTTTCCTTTCGCATGGAAATCCTTGATATCGGAATGGCATGAATAGCAGGTCTCAGCTTTCACTCCTTTTTCTGCCGGCATTGCTTTTTTAGCAGTTGTGCCTGCGTACGGTTTTGCCTTTTCAGCATCTGCACTTGTGTAATAGGCTCCAATTAACAAGGAAATTGCAAGCGCTGCCATAAATGCTATAAAAAATCTCCTTTTCATTTAATCCCTCCTTTTTGAAAATTTAAAATTCGATGTCCCCCATCTCCTGCCTTGCCGCTTTTTGTTATGCTTCTCACCCACTTATAAATTAAGAATAGCAAGGCTGAAACAGAAGTCAATACAATTTTGTAACTCTTGACAATGAGAACATGTCGCGCTTAGGATAGGTGAACCTGTTTTTTGTGTGTATGATTTAAATCATATTTACAGATTTTTGGATTTTTTTGGAGGCAGTCCCCCGCAGAGCATAACTGTTCGTTTGCAAAGGAGTGTGGCATTTTAAAAGGATTCTGTTTAGATATGAACGCCATTTAAAATGCCATAGAAAATAATCTGCAAGGCGGTTAATATTGCTTTGCTTTAATGCGCCCCGTGTATAAGAACCGGCAGGCATCTCACACACACAAACTTTTCTTTTCCCTCATGGATGCACTTAAGATAGACTACTTCCTTGTCTGTTTTTTCGCATACAAAACATTTCGTTTCCATAAGTTAATCCTCCAGTGAATTTAGTTCTTCAATAATCTTGTTAGGGTCAATGTTGTGCATCATTGCCCCGAATGAGAGAGATTCCACCTTCATGCCCGGGCATGTGAAGCAGCCGTTGCCGAAATACTTTTCTATAACCTTCGAAGCAGAAGGGCTGTGTTTTACTATGTCTCCTATTACGCTGTCTTTTGTGAATCTTGTCTTTGTAGCTATCATCTTCGCCTCCTTTATTTTCGGTCTTTGCCTTTGCTTGTCTTAAGTTTAACCATAAACTCAAAAGAAGTTTATGATATGTGTCATACTTCCCTCTCGGAAAGCACATCGCCCTTAACCCCTATGACAGTTTCGGTTAGCGGGATGTTTTTCCCTGACAGCTTTATCGCTTCCTTTAATACTGCTGTCATTCCTCCGCAGCAGGGGACTTCCATTCTCAGGCATGAAACGCTTTTAATGGGAATATTGCCGAATATCTCGGTGAACTTTTCAATATAGGCTTGTGCATTATCCAGTTTGGGACAGCCTATCAGAAGTTTTTTATCCTTCAGAAACCTTTCCTGAAATCCGGGAACCGCAAATGCCGTGCAGTCGGCGGCCACAAGCAGGTCAGCATTATTCAGGAACGGGATGACCGTTCCCATAAGTTTAATCTGTATGGGCCAGTGAGAGAGCCTGTAATCCTTTTTCCCTTCGGTCTCTTTTGCCAACTCTCCAATAGAAGAGCATGACGGGCATCCTTCAATAATATTTGTTTTCATTTCAACCTCCTTTTTTAAAGTTCTTAACTTTAGGTTACACTGACTCGAAAACAGATGCTATGATGCATATCATATTTAGCTGTTAGCTGGCAGCTTTTAGCTTTTTATGACTTTAATCATAGCAATCGTATATGTAATGATATAATTTATGTATAAATAAAATTCAGGAGGTATTAATGGACAGATTTGTGAAAAACTTTATTTTGATGAGTATTGTGTATCTCACAATTGCCGCAGTGCTTGGGATATTCATGTTCGGCAATCCGTCTTTGATGCAGTTTAAGTTTGTGCACTCGCATCTTATGCTTCTTGGCTGGGTCTCCATGATGATTTTCGGGGTCGGTTACCATATACTCCCCAAATTTGCAGGCAGATTTTTGAAGAGCAAGACTATGGGAGAGGTTCAGTTCTGGCTTGCGAATATTGGCCTTGTGGGAATGCTGTTGTTCTATACTCTCGGTGTTTATAATCAGACAGATTCTTACAGGAGCATTACCGCTGCTTTCGGAGTGGTTGAGACAGTCTCAATATTTCTGTTCTTCTACAACATGGTTGCAACTTTGTATTCAAAACAGCCGGAGTAAGGAATGGTTGTCATTCCAGTGAAAACGGGAATGACAAAAAACTGCATTACCCGCAAAGGGCTTTGAGCTTATTTATATCTTTGATGGCGATCTTTCCGCCTTTTTCGGAGACAATGCCGAGTTTTTTGAACTTGGACATGGTTCTTATAGAAGTCTCAACTGTTGTGCCTACCATCTCGGCAATATCCTGTTTTGTAAGTTTCATGTCGATAGTAACGCTGCCGTCTCCGAGCGGCTCGGAGCCAGCTTTATCAGCAAGCTTTATGAGCATAGAGGCTATTCTTGATTCTACTTTTTCAATAGCGATGTTTTTGAGCGCCTCATGGGAGCCCTTGATTCTGTCTCCGATATTCATCGCCATGCAATACATAAGGTTGGGGAACCTGTCGAGTATGCGCATTAAGTTGCTTCGTGATATTTTTAAAAGCTCCGCATCATCCATCGCAACGGCATTTGCGGGGTAGGGGAAGCCTCTCATTACGGCAACTCCGCCGAAAAAATCCATCGGAGAAATGATTTCAAGGATGATTTCTCTTCCGCTCTGTGAGAGCTTGGTAATCTTGACCTTGCCTTTAATCACGACATAAAGCCAGTCGGACGAATCTCCCTCGGAGAATATAGCCTCTTTTTTCTTAAAATTGGCAGGGATGAGATAGGGCTTTACTTCCTCCATGTCGGAAGTATTTAACGTGCCGAATATCGGAATTTTTTTAAAGTCAATCATTGTTTTAAGAAAATTGCTTTTTAACGCGTGAAATTTATATCGGACGGGAGATTGAGTGTTATGACCTTGCCATTTTCTCCAGGCAGTCCCATATCTTTTCCGTCAAATATCAGCTTGATTCCGCCGGCATTGCCGATTTTCAGAGAAAAACCTTTTTTTGCCGAAAGCTTTGCCGACTCACCTTTGTTCAGAAGCAGTTCTTTTGACTCTGTATTGTCTATAGTTACAAGAATCCATGTTTTGTCTGAAGCGAGAATTTCCAAGCTATGTTCTTTAGCTGTTTTTTCTACTTGCGGATTTGCCGCAGCTTCTGTTTTTGCTTTTTTAATATTTTCTTTTTCTTGAACATGGCTGCCGGGTTGCAGCGCGGGCGGTGTTGGCGCTGTTTTTTCAGGCAGAGGTGTTTTGGGTTCTTCAGGAGCAAAAAAAAGCAGGGAGAAAGCAATTAATAAAGCTGCAACTGCCGCTGCTGACAGTGTGATTGCAGTTGCAGAGTATCTTTTATCGGTTTTCTCTTCTTTAACGGTATTTTCAGCAGGGGTAATGGGGTCAGGCTGTTTTTCTATTACAGGAGGCGATAGCTTTTCTATATAAGCCTTTATAACAACTTCAGGGTCTGTTTTAAGAAATTTGGCATACTCTCTGATGTAGCCTTTTGTATAAACCTCTACAGGAAGTTTTTCAAAGGTTCCCTCTTCAATTGCCTTTAGATAATCGGATCTTATTTTCAGGGTCTTGGCAATTTCCTTGAGGTTATACCCCAATTCTTCACGCTTCTTTTTCAGGATTTCTCCGGGCACCTTTTCCTCTCTAAAAAAGATAACATAATTAGCATAGGAAATGGTAGGAAAAACTTTCTGATTTCAAACATGGAATTTTCTAAAGCGCAATGGGTTTTGAGTTGGCATCATTGTAAACCGGATATGCTATCATAGTTGACAATGAAAAAAGTTGTTGTAACAGGCATCGGCGCAGTCACTTCTCTTGGTAATTCATTCCATGAATCATGGACGTCTGTTAAAAAAGGATTATCGGGCATAGCTCCTCTAACAAGATTTAATGTTCCCCCGATGAAGTGGAAAATGTCAGGAGAATTAAAGGGCTTTGATGCAGGACTGTATCTGTCTCAAAAAGAGATGGTCCGTCTTGACCCATTTGTTCAGTATGCGGTTGCTGCCTCTTTTATGGCGGCAGAAGATGCGCAATTAGCGCAGAAGTCACTCGCTTCGGGCGGTGTGATTATCGGCTCAAGCAGAGGCGGCATATCTACGATAGAAAAAGCTATCAGATGTCAGCGGTCAGCCATCAGCGATCAGGATTTAGAAAAAAAAGCTGAAAGCTGGAAGCTGAAAGCTAAAAGCTTCAAATTGTCTCCCTATCTCATGCCTTCAACAAGCGTGAATGCCGCAGCATCTTATGTTGCGCAGAAGCTCGGGATTAAGGGTCACTGTCTCGGCATATCGAATGCCTGCTCATCAGGAGCAAATGCAGTAGGCGAGGCGTACAGGTTGATAAAATCTGGCTATGCGGATATGGTTTTTGCCGGAGGCACAGAGGCTCCGATATGCAGTTTGTGCGTAGAAGGGTATGGCGTATCAGGAGCCTTGTCAAAAATAAACGATGCCTCAGCAAGCAGGCCGTTTGATAAAACGAGGGACGGTTTTGTTCTTGCGGAAGGCGCATGTGTCCTTGTCATTGAAGATTATGAGGCTGCTTTAAAAAGAGGGGCTAAGATTTACGGCGAGATTATCGGATATGGAAATACCACGGATGCATTCCATCAGACAAGGCCCAGCGCAGAAGGAGAGGCAAGGGCGATAAGGCTTGCGATGGAAGAAGGGGGTTTGTTGCCGGAGAATATGGATTATATCAATGCGCACGCTACATCAACGCCTCTCGGCGATAAGGCAGAAACAGAGGCTATAAAACTCGCCTTTGGCAAAAGGGCTTATGAAATTCCGATAAGTTCTGTAAAGTCCATGACAGGGCACATGCTTGCGGCATCAGGCGCATTTGAGGCGGCTGTTACGCTGATGAGCATTTGTGAGGGCATAATTCCTCCGACTATAAATCTCAAAACAAAAGACCCTGAGTGTGATTTGAACTATATCACTAAAACCAGAAAGGCTGAGATTAAAACCGCTATTTCCAACTCATTCGGATTCGGCGGGGTGAATGCAGTGCTGGCGTTTAAGAAGGTTTGAGTTAGAACGACTGAAATCAGCAGTACGGTTTTACCGTGTCAGATGGAGTGAGTTGTTCTTTTATTTTTTTGTTTCAGGGAAACATCCTGCCATTCTACCCATTATGACAATTAAATAACAATATGACTGATAACAAATAAAATCGCAAAATTCTGGTTCATTGAGCACTTTGCCCACGGAGTAGCCGACACCACCAGACGTAAGTTTTACTAAATTAAAAGATGATCCTATTGGATCGCCGTGGGTTAGCGAGTTAAAAGTATTGCAGATTTCTTGAGCCTGTTTTGTGTCCACTTCTTTATTCATTGTTGCGAGCATCATTGCAAGACTGGGCCGCTCTCTGTATTGCCAGCCATTTAGCCACAATGAAACCTCTTCTGGTTTTTCATGCAAGTATGAGATGATTGCTGCTCTTTCTATGAGGGGACGCATCAAAACTGCAGATGCAAAAAGATAACCTTGCCGGACAAGCTCACGGATGCTTAATGCTAAGTTTATACCTTGAGGAATAATTTGACATGCTGCTTTTTGTAAATCATTCAATTTATTTTTATGGGTGTACGCGGCAATTTCGGCATTTGCCTCCAAGCAAGAGAGAATGACCTGATCAAAATGATATACAGACTCCCTTCCAAGGTAGGGTTCATTTTCGGGTTTAAATATTGGTGATCCCTTTGATAAATTATTCATTTAATTTTTTGCTATAACAATTAATATCCGAACATTAAGGAAGACAAAGAAGAGATTATATCGCCAACGCCTGAAGACGCTGAGCCTTGCCTCTCATCCCTACTCTTAATCCTACCTCATATAGTATCATACATAATGGATTTTCTTAAGGAAATTGAAGAGAATTTCAATAAATTAAGCGGCAGGCAGCTTGCAGCTTTTTATACGCAAAAAATAGACGACTTTCTTGTTGATATTTTCAATTCAATAGAATCAAAAAAACCTCTCGCACTTATTGCAACCGGAGGATACGGCAGGGCAGAGCTTGCTCCTTATTCTGATATTGATATTATGTTTTTTGCGGAGGACAAAACAGATTCAAAAAAAGTTGAATCCGTGCTTTATAAACTCTGGGATGCAGGGCTTACAATCGGCCACTGCTTCAGGACTGCCGATGAATGTATTGCAGAGGCAAAAAAAGACCTGCACACACATACATCTTTGCTTGAAGCGAGGTTTATCGCCGGAGACAGGGAACTATATAACAGCTTTCATGAGAGAGTTTATCCTGAGCTTGCATACAGAAAGCAGAAGAATTTCATAAGCGGGAAGCTGAAAGAAATGGAGAAGAGGCACAGGGACTTTGGCGGCTCTGTGTTCTTGCTTGAACCGAATGTAAAGGAAGGGCAGGGAGGGCTCAGGGACATACATACAGTGCTATGGCTTTCAAAGATTGCGCTGAAGATTAATAACATTGAAGGCATAGCAGATGTTATCTCAAGGAATGATTTCAGGAGGCTTATTAAGGCATACGATTTTCTGCTGAAAGTGAGATTCTGCCTGCATCTCATAAGCAATAGGAAGGATGACGCTCTTTCATTCGGCGTTCAGGATTATGTTTCAAAAAAGATGGGATTTAATGCTTCAAAGAAGTTTTCCGGCTCAGAGAGGTTTATGCGGTATTTTTATCTTAAGGCAAGCGCCGTAAAGGAAATAACATCCACAATATCAGGCATGTGCCTCAGGCAATGGCTGATTACATGGAGATGGGGAGCAGCAAGAAAGAAAAAAATAACGGATAATTTTATTTTGTATAAAGGCGTGATTATCTCATCAGAGAGGGATTTTTTAAATAATAACCCTGCCGGCATTATTGAGGCTTTTTACGCCTTTTCAAAAACAGGAGGATATTTCAGCCACGCTCTCAGGGAAGATATTAAGCGCAATCTGCTTTTAGTTGGCAGAAAGGCCAGGAATTCCCGTAAGGCTGTAGCGTTTTTTCTTGAAATATTCAAGGGGAAAAGGGTATATGAGACCCTCAGGGAGATGCATGAAACAGGTGTGCTTGGCAGATTTATTCCTGAATTCGGCGCATTGAAATCTCTTGTGATTCATGAGCCCTTTCATAGGTACACGGTTGATGAGCATACCATGCTTGCGATAAAAAACCTTGAGAGCTTAGCTGCTACAAAGTATAAAAACCTTGAACATCTCGCCGGGATTATGAAGAATATAAAGGAAAGAGAAATACTGTTTATGGCATTGCTCTTTCACGACATAGGCAAGGCTGCAGGCAGGTATCATGAAGAGGAAGGATATAAAAGGCTTAAAAATATTGTGGAGAGGTTTAATATTGATATTGAGAAACGCCAAAGGATAGAATTCCTTGTCAGAAACCATATCCTGATGTCTGTTGTTGCATTAAAAAGGGAGATCGAGGATGCTGAGGTTATAGCGCAGTTTGCCGATTCAGCAAGCGACGAGGAAAGCCTTACGGCGCTCTGTCTTATGACCTATGCGGATATGTCTGCCGTCAATCCTGATTTCTGGACAGAGTGGAAGGCCTATCTCCTTAAAGACCTCTATGAAAGGACCTTAAATCATCTCCGCGGAATAAGGAAAGACCCAGCGGCTTATATAGAAAGTATTCTGTCTTCCTGTGCAGATGCCGACAGAGAGGGATTAAGCAGTTTCCTTAATGAGATGCCTGAGAAGTACCTGCTCTCAACGCCTCCTGAAAAAATATACGAGGATTACAACCTTGCGCGCAGTGTCCGGAAAGACGGTTTTGCAGTATCAATAAGTGAAAAAGCACGGGGCATAACAGAGATAACAATTGGCGCATGGGACAGCCCCGGGCTTTTTTCACGGATAGTCGGATTGCTCTCTTCAAAATGGCTGAATATAGTAAGGGCCAGGCTGTATACTGGTAAAAATGGGCTTGTTATTGATAAAATTCAAGTTTCAAACTGGAAAGAACTCTGGTGGAATGAAATGGAAGATGTTATTAAAAACGGGCTTAAGGATGTTACAGCGGGAGCCGGAACGATAATTCTGCGCGGTATCGCAAAAGAGGTTAACGGAAAGTTTGACGTGTTTGTGGAACTTGATAATGAGACTTCCGAGGAAAGCACGGTCGTTGAATTTTTTTCAAAGGACAGGCACGGCCTTCTCTATGATGTGTCTAATCTTATGCATGAAAGCGGGCTGAATATAATATCGGCAAGGGTTAATACTGAATCAGGCCTTGCTCAGGACGTTTTTTATATTCAGCATGACGGCAAAAAGGTTAACGGGCTTAAAGCTGTGAAATTGCTGGAATCTCTATGGAAAAATCTAAAAGGATAAAACGAATAGCATATCTTTCCACGGGTGTACTGCTCATAGGGATAATTATCTTTGTTTCCCGCGGCCCGTACATATCAAATGCCTTAAAGAAAATAATACTGCCCGAACTTGAGAACATGACAGGCCGCAAGGTGATAGCCCAGTCAATATACCTTAATTTATTCCCGTTATTCATTGAGGCCAAGGGCGTGAAACTGTTTGATGATGAGGGCAACAGGGTTTTGACTGTTGGCAGGATAAAGGGCTATCCGAAGTTGTCCGCAATACGGAGAAAAAAAATAGCGCTGAAAAGAATAGTGCTGAAAGAGCCTGAGTTATGGACTGACAGGGAACAGGCGGAGGATATCATCAAGAGGGTTAAAGAGTATTTGAGCAAGGAAGACCCCAAGAAGCTGAAAGTTGTTGTGGATGTGATAGAAGTGCGTGATGGAGGATTTGGCTTTTATGATCCTGCGTATGGCGCTGTTTTAAGAGGCAAAGGCTTGAGCGGTGAGATTTTGTTAGGTGAAACCGCGCGAATGCAAGCCGGCATAAAAGAATTTATCTTCAATATTCAGGGTTTCCCTGAATTGAAAGTTGGCGCAGATGCTGTATTGTTTTTCAGGAAAGACGGAATTGATATAAAGAACGTGACTCTTAGTGCCTATGGTTCAGAACTGAAGGCAGGAGGTTTTTATTCTGCTGAAGGGAAAGGCGATATAAAGACAACTGTTGAACTTTCCGCTGATTCTGTAAAAAAAATTTTGGGGCTGAAAAGCAGCGGTGAGGGAAAAATATCCGCAAAGGGCGATATAAAATTTGGAGAAGGCGCTCCTTTTGTTGATATCAAAGTCAGCGGAAATTTTTATCTTCAGTCTTTGATGGAAATTCTCAAAATAAAAGAGAGAGTTGAAGGCTGGGTGGATTTTGACGGGAAGATAAGCGTTTTGGGTTCAAAGATTACGGGCCAAGCGGTGGCAACGTTTAAAAAAGGAACTCTTTTTGATGTTGCTGTGGACAGCCTCAAGTGCAATATAGTTTACGGCAACGGAGTCATGAGTTTTAAAAACGGTAAGGCAGCTCTTTACAATGGCAGGGCAGACGCAGAGGCAACTTTTAAAATGCCGAATATTGATCGATATTCAGTGAGGGTGAATTTTACGGATGTTGACAGTCAGCCGGCTTTTAAGCTTATCGGTATGGATATAGAGGCTCCGAAGGGCAAGGTAAAGGGAGAGCTTTTTTCTTCTGACAGCGAATTTAATCCATCCGGATGGTTTAGTTACAACAGCGAGCATACGGGGAGCGATTTAATCGGGAGAGTAAAGAGAATAAAAGGGGAATTTAAGGTGCAGGGTGATATACTTTCCCTTTCTAATGCAGAAGTCAGAACTGAAAAGTCAGCTCTGGATATAAACGGCACGATTGCTATATCTGCTTCAGCGCTCAACCTCAAAGGAAAACTTATAACTCATGACATAGCAGACCTCACGTCTCCTTATTTTGACCTTCTGAAAGGCACAGGCGAATTTACAGGCACAATAACCGGAAAATTTGATGACCCGCTCATAAGCGGCGCAGTGAGTATGAATTCAGCATCCCTGAGAGGTTACGGTCTTGATAATGTTTCCGGCGAGCTGTCTTACAGGAAAAATCTCCTTGAGATAAAACAATTGTCTGTTAAATCAAAAGATGAGGAGCATACTGCAAGAGGACATGTAAAGTTTAACGCTGCTAAGAGGATTTTCGATTTGAAACAGCCTGATTACAATCTTGCAGTATCATTAAAAGGCGCTGATATTGAAAGGCTGGCAACGGCATTTTATAAAAAACTTCCATTGAAGGGCAGACTGAATACGGATTTTAAAATAGCAGGCAATGCCTCCTATCCCGAATATTCAGGCTCTGCAACTGTAACCAACGCAGAGGCTTATAAATTTTCAGCAGACTCTCTGGCAACGGATTTCTCCTACAGGCATAAAGACATCGCAGTAAAAAGGGCTCTTATTAAGAAAGGCGGCTCTGCGATGACTGTTGAGGGAAGTATTTCAGATATGGAGAAGTTTTCATTCAATGCGTCCGGCAATAAACTATTTTTGAAAGATATGAGACTGAGTGGCATGCCTGACGATGCGGTATTGAATATAAATGCAGCAGGTTCAGGCACTTTTGCTAATCCCTCCATAACTATAAACGGGAAATTATCAGGCGGAACATTTAAAGGCAAACCGCTTGGCACAGGCGCTATAAATACTTCTATTAAAAATAAAGATATTCTGTTCAGCGCTGTGCTTTTCAATGAGAAGGTAATTATGAAAGGAAAAGGCTATCTGAGTGATTTACTGCCGTGGAGCGCAGAGTTTACCATGTCGTCAGGCAGATATGACTTTCTTCTGCTGCCTTTGCTGAAGGATGTTCCTGATGACCTTGTAGTCAATATGAAGGGAAGTGCGGTAATGTCAGGAACCAGAAAAACCTTTTCAGCTTCTGCAGTTTTAAATCAGGTTAATGCCTCTCTTTATGGACAGAGCTTTTCCAATGATTCAGATATCAAATTTAAATTTGATAATAGAAAGATGTCTTTTTCCGCATTTACGATGCGGAGCGGAAATGCCTCTTTCCGCATGCGGGGCAGTATGGAAATAGGCAGGGAGTACAATATATCCCTTGAAGGGAGTTCGGCGCTTTCTGCTCTGAAGGGATTTTCAAATAAGATTGGCGCTTTGAGGGGCGATGCTGATTTTGCCCTGACTGTGGCAGGTAAATGGGATAACCCTCAGATAAGCGGCAATCTCAATGTGAGCAACGGGCTGTTTGGATTAAAGGATATACACCAGCGAGTCAGTTCAATAAACGGTTTATTTTATTTTGAGGGAAACAAGATTGCTATACGCAAACTCTCAGGCAAACTTGGAGGCGGAGATATAGATGCGACAGGGGTTGTCTATCGCAGCGGTTTTAAGCTTAAGAGGTTTTATCTCGATACAAAACTGAACAATATCACAACTTCAGTATCCAAAGATTTCTCTGTTAATTTTTACGGCAATGTTCTCTATAAAGGGACTCTTGATGCGCAGAATATTACCGGCGATATAAGAGTAAACAGGGCTAGGTATAGGGAGAGATTAGAATGGAAAAGCTGGCTTCTCAAGGCAAAGGCCGCAGAAAAGCCAAGGGGTGAACTGCTGACCGGAGCAGAAAAAGCGGTATTGAATGTGAGGATATATGGAGCGGAAAATATCATTGTGGACAACAACATAGCGCGCGCGCCGTTGAAAGTGGATATGGTTTTGAAAGGCACGATAGGGCAGCCGCTTTTTTTCGGGAGAATTGAGTCCAAGGAGGGCAAGGTCTACTTCAGGAACAATGAATTCAGGCTAATGAGCGCAAGCGCTGATTTTACTGATCAGAACAGGATAAACCCTGTAATGGAGATCGTTGCGCAGACGATAGTGAAAGGGTACAACATAAGGCTGAGCCTTGACGGACAGATGGAGCGTTTTAACCTCTCTCTTGTTTCTGATCCGCCTCTTGAGGAGACGGATATCCTCAGCTTGCTTACTGTAGGGCAGATAGGGAAACAATTAAAAGGCCTTGAGGGAGGAATCGGAGCCGGCGAGGCTGCTTCGTTTCTGACAGGCAAGGTTCAGGATGTTTTTGAAGACAGGTTAAGAAACATAACAGGGCTTGACAGGGTTCAGGTGGATCCTTATGTGTCCAAGTCCACAGGCACGGTAGGCCCGAGAGTTACCGCATCAAAGAGGCTTTTAGGCGATAAACTTTTTGTGACTTACACATCTGCCGTGGGCTCTACAGAGGAGCAGGTGCTTAAGCTTGAGTACATTCTTGATAAAAATGTCTCACTGGTCGGCGTGCGGGATGAAAAAGGCAGCGTTGGCGGAGACATTAAATTCCGATTTGAATTTAAATAAAAAGGGCTGAATCCAAGATGAAATGCTTATGGTTACCGGATAAACGCAGAAGAATGATAAAAACTATTTTTTTATTATCTCTGATTTTTATTTTCACGCCATTTCTTGACCATCCCTCTGTTGTATCTGCTGAGACATCATATGCTGCAGTCAGTAAAGTTGATGTCTCAGGGCTGCATTCCATGAAGAGCGAAGAACTGCTGGACATTTTAAACATAAAGATTGGTGATGCCTTTAACCCTTCAGCTGTCCGCGCCGGGCTGAAACTGGCGTTTCTCAAGGGGATATTTGAGGACATATCTGTTGAAGTTAAGGATGAAGACAGAACCTTCATAATAGTAAGGGTCAGGGAGAGAGATATAATAAAGAAGATTGTTATTGCCGGAAATAAACGCCTTTCAAAGAAGATAATAAGAAACCATTTTTCATTCAAAGAAGATCAGATTATGAGGTATGACCGTATGGAAAATGCCGTAAAGGAGCTTAAGAATGCATTGCATGAAAGGGGATTTCCTCATGCGGATATAAAACCGGCTGTAGAGAATGCAGGCGCGCCTTACAGTGTGAATCTTTTACTTGCAATAGACGAGGGAATGCCTGAGATAATAAAAAGCATTAAAATCACCGGGCCTGCGGATGCAAAAGGTCATAAAGAACTGATTAAAATAGAGGAAGGCGATATCTATGACCAGGTTAAGCTAAGAAAAGAAATAGACAAAATGAGGCTTTATTATAAGAAAAATAATTTTCTTAAGCCTGTTGTCGGCCCCTATACTTTCAGCAGTGGCAATCTTGACGTTAACTTAGACCCGGGTAAGAAGCTCGAAGTCATTTTTGAAAACAACTCGGCGCTGAGTTCAGAGGCTCTCGCTAAAGAGGCGCCTTTTTTTGAGGTTGAAGACTTCGGGGATGATCTTGTTGAAGAGGCCATATCAAGGATTGTGTCCTTATACCATTCCATGGGGTTTCCTTATGTTCAGGTAGCGCCTGTTATAACATCGGACAAGGACACGGTTGTTATCAGGTTTTTTATTTTTGAGGGGAGCGAAGTTGTCGTCGATTCTGTAACTTTCGAAGGAATAACCATATCCGAAAAAAATCTGAAAGATGTGATGCTCTTAAAAAAAGGGAAGCAGTACAATCCAGACCTTATAGAGTCGGACAAAGCAATATTAACAGAGTTTTACAATGCGCTCGGCTATCTGAACGCGGTGATAGATGATGTCAGGATTGCAGTAAAAGATTCAAAAGCGGACATTATTATAAAAGTTAAAGAAGGCGCAAAGACCCTGATAGAAGGCATCGAGATAAAGGGGACGATCTTTATCTCAAAAAAAGAAATAATAAATGCCGTCAGAATAAAAACAGGGGATCCTTACAATGAAGTTGATATATCGGATGCAAGATACAAGATTATTGACCTTTATTCGAGTAAGGGCTTTATTGACTCAAGGGTTGATATAAAGCGCGAAGCCGGAGAAAAAGGGGTGAATATCATTTTTGAGATTGATGAAGGAAAGCTGACATTGTTCGGGAAAACTGTAATAAGCGGCAATGCGGATACAAAGAATGAGGTAATAAAGAGAGAAATGCTTTACGAAAACGGCGCTCCTTTTAATCCATCTCTCCTCACGAAGACGCGGCAGAGGCTTTACAAGATCGGTTTATTTACGGAAGTTGATGTGGAACCGATAGAAAAAGAAGGAGATAAGAAAGACGTTCATATCAGGGTGAAAGAGGCTAAAGCAGGCGCCGTTGAGGTTGGCGCCGGATACGGGGATTACGAGCGGTTCAGGGGGTCATTTGATGTAAGCTACAGAAATCTTTTTGGAATGAACAGGCAGTTATCATTCAGGACTGAGGTCAGCACGCTTGAGCAGCGCTATATAGTGAATTATACCGAGCCATGGTTTTTAGGCAGACCGCTTCCCTTTAAAGTACTGCTCATAAAAGAAGAAAGGACGGAGAAAAGCATAGAGACCCGTGAGACGCGTTATAAACTCAGGAGGCATACTGCGAGCGTAGGCCTTGAGAAGAAATTCAGCGAAAGGGTGAAAGGCGAGATTTTTTATGATTTTTCATTAGTCAAAACTTTTGAGGTGAAGCCTGACGTCATACTTACGAAAGAAGATGTTGGAACGCTTGCAATTGCAGGGATAAGGCCTGGTATAGTTTACGATATGAGGGACAATCCTTTTGACCCCAGAAAAGGCGTGCTTGCAGGAATATCCGTGAAAACCGCATCGGGATACCTTCTGTCAGAAACTAATTTTGTAAAGGCAGTTGTCAACGGAAGCGCTTACAAGGCGTTGAGTAAAAATTTTGTTGTTGCTGTTTCTTTAAAAAGCGGGATGTCTCAGGGTTTTGAGAAGACAACGGACCTTCCGCTTGTAGAAAGGTTTTTTCTCGGCGGCAGGACTACCGTCCGCGGATATGAACAGGATACGCTTGGGCCTAAAGGCGTTAACGGCTCTCCGACAGGCGGCAACATGTTTATTCTGACAAATCTTGAACTAAGAACCGATGTTGCCAAAGGTTTCGGCCTTGTAACTTTTCTTGACGGCGGCAATGTATGGAAAAAGAACAGCGATGTAAAGCTCTCAGACATGAAATATACTGCAGGTGCAGGCATAAGATACAACACGCCGGTAGGCCCTCTGAGGATTGACTATGGCCATAAACTGGACAGAGAAACAGGTGAAAGTAAGGGAGAAGTGCATTTTAGCATCGGGCATGCGTTCTGAACCCTTGCAATCCGATATAGGCCATTTAATATCTGCTCAGTCATTGGCAAAACCGATGCTTCACTTTTTTGACGAATTGGAGATCATGTGTTATTGTACTTGGGAACGAGATTAAATCAGGAGGTCAGAAAGTGGCTGATATAAAATTAGAAGGATTATCGCCGGCGGTTGTTGAAAAGACGGCGCCGTTTCTTGCAGAAGTTATTAATAATTATTCTGAAAATATACACTCGGTTTATATAGTCGGCAGCGCTGTAACAGCAGACTATAATGAAAAAACATCTGACATCAACAGTATATTTGTATTAAAAAAAATGGATTTGAGGTTTATAGAGGTGATTGCTCCGTTAGGTAAAAGATATAAGAAGAAGGGGGTTGCAGCGCCGCTTATTATGACCCCTGAATATATAATGAGATCCGTAGACGTATTTCCTGTGGAGTTCCATGATTTCAAACTTATTCATCAGACAGTTTTCGGAGAAGATATTCTTAATGGCATAGATGTGAGAATGACGGATTTGAGACATCAATGCGAAAGAGAAATAAAGAGCAAACTTATTGGTCTTGTACAAGCTTATATTGCATCTCAGGGCGACAGGCGCATACTTACAGAACGTTTTATGAATTTAATAACGGGATATATGCCGCTTTTTCGAGGAATAATCATGCTCATGGGGAAAAAACCGCCTATATTAAAAAATGATGTTATATCGGAACTCTCTGCTGCTACAGGTATAAATGCTGATATATTCAGGAGGATTTTAGATATAAAAAGAGGCCGTCTAAAACTTACAAAGGATGTAATGAATACAGTTTTTGAGGAATATTATGAAACTACCGAGAGGATTGGGAAAGTAATAGATGACCTTCAGGTGTAGGTGGTTTTTTTTACCGCTATTAATATGTTTTTTAATTATTACGGAATCTTTTGCTGTTACGCCTCAAATACCGGAGATGCCGGATAATTATGTAGTTGACCTTGCCGGGATTGTAGATAATAACATTGAACAAAATCTGAACGGTTACTTAAAAGAGCTTGAGCAGAAAACAACTGCTCAGGTTGTTGTTCTGACCATTACATCACTCGAAGGTGAATCGCTCGAAGAGTTTTCTATAAAAACAGCCCACCAAAAATGGAAGTTAGGCCAAAAAGGCAAAGACAATGGAGCATTAATAGTAGTGTCTATTCAGGACAGGAAATACAGGTTTGAAATAGGTTATGGCCTTGAAGGCGTGCTTCCGGATAGCCTGACTGGAAGCATTGGCAGAGAATATATGGCGCCGAATTTCAAAAAGGGAGATTATTCTAAGGGCATATACGCAGCGGCATTAGCTTTAACCGGCCAAATTGCATCGAGCCACGGCATTGAAGTAACAGGAATGCCGAAAATAAAAAGGAGTATCTATGCTGCGGGCCGCAAAAAAGATGGTGGTAAGATAAGTAAGTTTCTTACCATACTGCTTCTTATAGGAGCTGTAATACTATTCATAAAAAATCCCCGCCTCTTGATATTTCTTTTGCTGGCATCTTCAATGGGGGGAGGCAGAAGAGAAGGATGGGGTGGCGGAGGCGGTTTCGGCGGGGGCGGCAGCTTTGGCGGCGGTGGCGGAGGAGGCTTCGGAGGAGGCGGTTCATCCGGAGGATGGTAAAATATGGCAATTTATGCCTGGAAAATTTATCGTATGAATTTATGAATAAAGGAGGATTTTGATGGGGAAAGGGTTGAAAATCACATTAATAGTAGTTGGTATTTTGCTGTTAATCGGGTTTGGAGGTTTCAAATGGGCCATAGGAGAGTATAACAAGGTTATTGCAATGGATGAAAATGTCAAGGCAAGCTGGGCCCAGGTGGAGAATCAGTTAAAGAGGAGATACGATCTTATTCCGAATCTTGTCGAAACCGTAAAGGGTTATGCAAGACATGAAAAAGAGCTTTTTGAAAATATTGCGGAAGCAAGGACAAAATATTTTCAGGCAAAAGATGTAAAGGGAAAGATACAGGCGTCTAATCAGCTGGAAGGCGTGCTATCCAGGCTGCTGCTGCTCAAAGAAACGTACCCGCAGTTGAAGGCTAATGAGTCTTTTCTTAAGCTTCAGGACAGTCTTGAGGGAACGGAAAACAGAATTGCAGTAGAGAGAAAGAGATATAATGAGTCTGTACAGCTGGTTAATACTTACAGAAGAACTGTTTTTGGAAAATTTTTCGCGAGCATGGCAAGCGTGTCTGCCGCAGAATATTATGAAATTCCAAAAGGCGAGGCAGAGACTCCAAAAGTAAAATTTTAACTATGACTCGTTGTTTTTGTAGAAGTTTTCCCTGCATTGCAGGGAAAACTTCTACTGTTTTTCAACTGCTTTTTATCTGGATATAAATCCCGGACATCCTACAAATCCCGCGCATCCCGCTTTCCGCAGCCGGCATGAGGCATTGATGCATACAGTTATTGCCCCTTTATTATGAATCTTTGGAACAGGTCTTTCTATGTTTTTCGATTTACCCCTATCTATTTTCTTTTTGGTTTTGATTTACGTGTGCCTTTCTTTTTGGGTGGGATATTTTCAAGTTTTGCAATCTGAGTTTCAAGTTTTTTTACCCCTTTGACAGCAGATATCACTTTCGCGTCAAGGAGTGGGTTCTTGGAGCCTTTTGATGCGAGATCGTAAACTTTTCCGCCGAGTTCTGTGAAATTTGACTGAACCTTCATTTTCAGTTCAAAAACTTTGTATCTCCTCTTTCCTTCCTCTGCCAGTTCCTCTGCCTTTTCAACGGCAACGGTAGCTCCCTTTCTTACAGCAGCAATGCTCTCATCAACGCCTTTCTGGATGTCCTTTTTAACCCTGTCCCATAGTCCCATAAAATTCCTCCTTCTATAAAATCTAAATTGTATCTTTACAATATCACAAAACTGTTCTATTGAAAAGAGAAAAAAGATATGTTAATCTTCTTCAAAACTGGCGCATCCTATAGATTATGCTAAAAAACGACAGATGGATAATAGAAATGGCTGAGAAGGGGATGATAGCTCCCTTTGACAGGAATCAGGTGAGAAAAGGGGTTATCTCTTACGGCGTAAGTTCTTACGGCTATGACATGAGATTATTCGATGAGTTTAAGGTTTTTGATGCTAAGGAAAAGGCCGTGATTGACCCCAAGAATTTCAGCGAGACTCATTTTGCTGATTTTAAGGGCGATGTCTGCACAATTCCTGCGAATTCGTATGTGCTTGGGCGCTCTCTGGAATATTTCAAGATTCCGAGAGACGTGCTTGTTATATGCCTTGGAAAATCAACATACGCGCGCTCAGGAATTATTGTGAATGTAACGCCATTGGAGCCTGAGTGGGAAGGCTACATAACCATTTCAATATCAAACACGGCGCCTGTCCCCGCAAAGCTGTATTCAAATGAGGGGCTGGCCCAGCTTATATTTCTTGGAGCATCGGAGATGTGCGAGACTTCTTATGCTGATAAAGCAGGGAAGTATCAGGCACAGAAGGGGATAACCCTTTCAAAGACATGAGGATGAGCTAATGCCCTGGAGAGAAAAATTAATAATAGCGCTTGATGTGTCAGAGCCTGATTATGCTCTTGAACTTGTGGATAAATTCGGAGAGCAGATAGAGATATACAAGGTCGGGCTGGAGCTTTTTACATCAGCAGGGCCAAGGATAGTTGAGAAAATACATAAGAGGAAGAAAAAGGTTTTTCTTGACCTTAAGCTGCATGATATTCCTGCCACAGTTATAAAGGCGGCGGTCGCTGCAACAAGGCTTGGTGTTTATATGTTTAATGTGCATGCGTCAGGCGGGCTTGATATGATGAAGATGTGCAGGGACTCTGTGATTGAACTCTGCCTTAAAGAGAATTTGCCAAAACCCAAGATTCTTGGCGTTACTGTTCTGACAAGCATATCACAGGATGTCCTGAAGGCAGAGATGGGTATTCAGCACAGCCTTATCACGCATGTCAGGCATCTTTCTGCGCTTGCGCTCAAGGCAGGACTGGATGGTGTTGTCGCATCAGGCCACGAGGTTGCTAAAATTAAAAGTCACTGCGGAAACAAATTTCTTATTGTTACGCCGGGCATAAGGCCGTCATGGCATCCTCCTGACGACCAGCACAGGACAATGACGCCGAAGCAGGCATTGAGAGAGGGCGCTGACTATATAGTCATGGGAAGGTCCATTTTAAATCACAGTGATCCTCTCAGGGCAATAGAGTTAATATCGCTGGAGATGCTCACAGCGTAGTGTGAGTCATTTAAAATAAGGTAAAATAGCAGGATGGTTATGCCTGCTAAAAAAGATTTTCTGTTGTCTGCAACAACTGGAGAGATTTCTCCGGTTTACATGGAAATACCTTACTCTTCTCCTCATCAAGTTTATGAATCTTTCATATCTCCAAACAGTTTTCTTCTTGAAAGCGTAAAAGGACCTGCAAATATTGCGAGATATTCCTTCATTGGTTTTGACCCGTATTTAATCTTCAAGGTAAAGGATGGCGATGTAGAGATAAGCACTAAAGACAAAAGGGCCGTATCTTCCACTAATCCGCTTACAAGACTTAAATCACTTGTCGCGGCATACGAACAAAAACCCATAAAGTCTCTGCCTCCTTTTCAGGGAGGAGCGGTTGGATTGCTGAGTTATGACTTTGTCCGGTATCTTGAGAAACTTCCCAAAACAACAAAGGATAACCTGAAGATTCCTGATGTTCATTTTTTCATGATTGATAAGCTGATAGCCTTTGATCATCTGGATAAGAAAGCGTGGATTGTTGTCTGTCCTGGCGCTCGTGATACGGAATTGGGTTATGGAGATGTGGATGTTGACTGGGCTGAAAAATATGATGAAGCGGAAGAGGAAATCCGGAAAATCAGTGTCAAAGTGTCAAAGTGTCAAAGTTCAAAAGAAAAAACCTCCGCTCCTCCGCGCTTCCGCGCGTCTGCGCTTAACCATGAAATGTCCAAAGAACAATACATGGATATTGTAAAAAGGGCAAAAGAGTATATCGCTGCCGGAGATATTTTTCAGATAAATCTTTCAATCAGGGTGTCAGCCGATATCAAAAATATTAAACCATGGAGCCTTTATAAAATTCTCCGTTCAATTAACCCCTCTCCGTTTGCAGGCTATATTGATTTTGGAGATTATCAGATAGCCAGTTCTTCCCCTGAAAGGTTGTTAAAGATAAGCGACGGTGTAATTGAGACTAGGCCGATAGCCGGCACGAGGCCGAGAGGCAGGGATATGAAAGAAGATGAACTCATGCGCGCCGAGCTTCTTCTGAATGAGAAGGAGAGGGCGGAGCATATAATGCTTATTGACCTTGAAAGAAATGACATCGGAAGGGTATGTAATTACGGAAGCGTTCATGTGAATGAGCTTATGATAACAGAGGACTATTCCCATGTAATACATATCGTCTCCAATGTAAAGGGCAATCTCGCTTCAGGGAAAACCTGTTTTGATGCGATAAAAGCGGCATTCCCGGGCGGGACGATAACAGGCGTTCCTAAAGTCCGGTGCATGGAGATAATTGATGAGCTTGAACCTGTAGCGAGAGGCCCTTACACAGGCTCTTTCGGATATATAGGTTTTTCGGGAAGCATGGACCTGAATATTATTATCAGGACATTTGTCATAAAAGATGGATTCGCGTATGTTCAGGCAGGAGCAGGCATTGTCGCAGACTCTGACCCTGAAAAAGAATATTATGAAAGCCTGAAAAAGGCAGAGGCATTGATACGGACGCTGGAGAGGCTGTGAATTTATTTTGTGAGCCGGTCTTTTTTCTCTTTCTCTTTTTCTTTCATTTTTTCTATTGTCTCATTTATTTTTATTCCTCTGAGTATAGCCAGAACCTCTTTCTGATCTTCTCTTGATTTTTTAAGTTCATCAAGGAGCTCATTAATGGCTGATTTTATGCCGGCAAGCATCAAGGTGTTTTCCCTGAGACTTGCCGGCAGCTTATCAATCTGTTCCGATGAATGTGCTGACGGCTCATTGGTTTTTGGTTCAGGTTCTCCTATATTTTTTTTCATAGATGCTGTCTCCTGCTGAGGCAGGGAGGGCTGGATGGGCTCCTTTAACGCAGTCACTTCCAATACATCATTAGGAAACGAAGAAACTGCTGTTTCTTCAGACGGAATAGTTTCTTCGTAAGAAGAAGCCGGCTGTTCCATGATTTCATCTGAAACTGCCGTGAATGCCTCTTCAGGCCGCGTGGGCGGCTGAATATCAAACTTATACTTTTCTGAAAGGTCTTTGATGAGCAGTTTTGTGACAGTTTGAAAAGTTTCTTTTACGCCTTTACCGTTAATTGCCTCTGCCTCAAGATATATATAACCACTGCTGTTCAGGATTTTATTTAACTCGTCAACAGGCAGTATATTCGGCAGGTCTCTTTTGTTGTATTGCAGGACAAGGACAATGTTATCCTGGTTTATATTATTTGAAAGGAGATTTTCTTTCATGTTGGCAAAACTTTCCATGTTTGCCTCTTTCATTTCTCTCTGCGAGTCGGCAACAAATACAACGGCATCGGCTCCTTTAAGAACCGCCTTTCTCGTCAGATTGTATTTAATCTGGCCGGGCACTGTATACAACTGAAATCTGACAGAAAAGTCTTTTATCTTACCGAGTTCAACCGGAAGAAAATCAAAAAACAGAGTCCTGTCGGTTTCTGTTGCTAACGAAATCAGCCTGCCTGTTTTTCCCGGGTCGAGCGCTGAATGAAGATACTGAAGATTGGTTGTCTTTCCGCTTAGGCCTGGGCCGTAATAAACGATCTTGAGCGTAACTTCTTTTGCAGCGTAATTAAAGAGGGCCATCAGGCTATACTATAGCATAAACCCCGTTTCTGGTGGTATTTTTCACTCTGTACATTGCTTCATCTGCAAGGCGAATAAGGTCTTCTTTGGTCTTTGCGCTTTCAGGATACGATGCAACACCAAAGCTTGCAGTCATCTTGAGAGCATAACCTTCTTTTTTAAGGAATGTGTTGTGCTCAACTGATTTTCTTATTCTTTCGGCTATCTGCACTGCTGCATGAGGAGGCGTCTGCGGAAGCACGACTACAAATTCATCTCCGCCGTATCTTGCAACTATATCAATGCTGCGCAGGCATTTTATGATTAACTGCCCCAGTTCAACAAGGATTTTGCTTCCTATAAGGTGTCCGTGCTGGTCGTTTATGTTTTTAAAATAGTCAATGTCTATGAATATCAATGATATGGATGTCTTATATCTGTTAGAACGCTGTATCTCTGTTTCAATGGTCCTGTTCAGGTATCTTGTATTGAATAGTTTTGTGAGGTCGTCTGTTACTACAAGCTCTGCCATTTTCTGGTATAGGGTTGTGCGCTCTATAGTAAGCGCGGCCTGATCAACAAGCCTCATAAGCAGGTTTAGGTCTTCTTTTGTGAAGGGTTCTCCTGTTACTTTGTTTACAACCTCGAGCACTCCAATGACACGCCCTTGGCTTTTTATGGGCACGCACATTAACGATCTTGTCTTGAAGTGCGTCTGTTTGTCCACCCTTGATGAGAATCTTTTGTCAAGCGAAACGTCAGGCACGATTACCGGAATTCCCTCCTGAGCAACCCAGCCTGCGATTCCCTCGCCCGGTTTCAGCCTGTATTTTTCAACCTTTTTAGTGTCTGCTCTTTCAAAGACAAGGTCTCCGGTTGTTTCGTCAACGACAAGCACAGACCATGCTTCTGCTCCTATAATTTCCTTTGTCTTCCTCATCACGGCAACCAGTATTTTATTAAGCTCAAGAGAGGATGTAAGGGTTTTCCCGACATCTTCAAAAAATTCAATCTCCTTATTGGCAGTATCAAGCTCCTGCCTGAGCGTCTTATTTTCCTCCCTTGTGTTTTTTTCTTTCAGGATTAGCCTGATAAAATAGAGCAGCTCCTTTTCTAAGGGGTTGTAGACAGGGCGGGTTAATGACTCCTTCAACCATACGGCAAAGCCGCGGAAAGAATAATCAAGTGATACTATAAGCTTTGGTATTTCGGCGGAGGCCTTCAGGAATTTTTTAAATGATTTATTTTTGTATTGTTCCTTTTCGATTATCAGGACGTCTGCTTTTTCGTCAAGCCGTGAGAGCGCAGTTTCAATAGAGCTGAATTTTGAGACCTCAAACCCGTTGCGGGACAGTATATCCTCAAAATTCCTTTTGTTAAGGCCCGGGCCTATTAAAAAAACATTAGGCATTTACACCACAGCATTTCTTGTATTTTTTTCCGCTGCCGCATGTGCATGGCTCGTTCCTTCCGGTTTTTTTCCCTTTTTGAACCGGCTGCTGCATCGCGCCTGTCTCACTCTTATTGTAAGTCAATTGCTGTTTTCTGTTAATCTCTTTTATGTCCTCCTCTTTTTTAACCTGAATCTTGAAAACCCGGTTAAGCACCTCAATGGATATCCTGTCTGTCATTTCAGCAAAGACATCAAAAGCCTCTTTCTTATATTCGGTAAGCGGGTCTCTCTGTCCGTAGCCTCTAAGCCCGATGCCTTCTTTTAGATGGTCCATCGCAAGAAGGTGGTCCTTCCATTGAGTGTCAACCACCTGAAGCATGACAGTCTTTTCTATGTATCTCATCATCTCGTTTCCAATTTCTGCTTCTTTCTTTTCGTAAGCCTCTTTTACGGCAGACATGAGAGACGGCCTTATCTCTTCCAAGGATTTTGAAGCTGAAACATACGTTAAAGAGAATGTGCCGAATACAGCGTCATGCAGCCCTTTCATGTCCCATTCTTCAGAGTGCTTTTCTTCAGGGCAGTATATGGCCAACAGTTCATCTACAGTCTCTTCAGCCATAAAATATATTCTTTCCTTTAACCCTTCTTCCTGCAGTATCTCGCGCCTGAATGAATATATCTCTATCCTCTGCTTGTTCATGATATCATCGTATTCAAGGAGATGTTTCCTTATGTCAAAGTTATGCGCCTCAACTCTCTTTTGTGAGTTCTCTATCGCCCTTGACACAAGTTTATTTTCTATCGGCACGTCTTCTTCCATGCCGAGCCTGCTCATCAACCCTGAAATCCTGTCTGAGCCGAATATCCGCATAAGATCGTCTTCCAATGACAAGTAGAATCGTGAAGAGCCCGGGTCTCCCTGCCTGCCGGAACGCCCCCTCAGCTGATTGTCAATCCTTCTTGCTTCGTGTCTTTCCGTGCCGAGGATGTGCAGCCCTCCAAGGCTGACTACCTTTTCCCTGTCTTTTATGCAAATCTCATCTGCCTTTAATAATGCCTGTTTATAGTCTTCCTCAGCATCAGTATGACTTTTTTTATCACTTCGCCCCAGCGAATCAGCCGAGGCTGATAAAATGTCCCTTGCAAGTCCTTCAGGATTGCCCCCAAGGACTATGTCGGTGCCTCTTCCCGCCATATTAGTTGCTATCGTAACAGCGCCGCTTCTTCCTGCCTGTTCGATTATCTCCGCCTCTTTTTCATGGTATTTTGCATTCAGGACAGAATGAGGTATGCCTTTCTTTTTGAGCATGTGGCTAAGGACTTCTGATTTTTCTATTGATATCGTTCCGACAAGGACAGGCTGTCCTTTCTTGTGCAGTTCCTCTATCTCTTTCAGCGCGGCGTTAAATTTGCCTTTCTCAGTTTTGTATATTGAATCCGGGGAATCTTCCCTTAGCATAGGCTTATTTGTCGGGATTACAACAACGTCAAGGTTGTATATCTTTCCGAATTCTTCTGCCTCTGTGTCAGCGGTTCCTGTCATGCCGGCGAGCTTGTTGTACATTCTGAAATAATTCTGAAATGTAATTGTGGCGAGCGTCTGGTTTTCGCTCTCTATCTTTACTCCTTCTTTTGCTTCTACCGCCTGATGCAGCCCGTCGCTCCAGCGCCTTCCCGGCATTAATCTGCCTGTGAACTCGTCAACTATAAGTACCTCTCGGTCTTTGATGATATAATCAACATCTTTTCTGAAAAGGGTATGGGCCTTGAGTCCCTGAAGCACATGGTGGACAAATTCTATATTTGAAGGGTCATAAAGATTGCCTGTGCCGAGGAGTTTTTCAACTTTCAGGCTTCCTTCTTCCGTGAGTATTACGGTTTTTGCTTTTTCGTCAATCGTATAGTCTGTATCTCTCCGGAGTTTCGGGATAATCCTGTCTATTTTATAATATTTGTCAGTTGATTCCTCAGACGGCCCTGAAATTATGAGAGGGGTTCTTGCCTCGTCAATGAGGATGCTGTCCACCTCGTCAACTATTGCATAGTTAAGTTCCCGCTGGACATACTGTGAAATATCGTATTTCATGTTGTCCCTGAGGTAGTCGAAGCCGAACTCGTTATTCGTGCCAAATGTTATGTCAGAGTTGTAGGCGGCTTGCCTCTGTTCGTCGGTAAGGCCGTGCACAATGACGCCCACGCTCATGCCGAGGAAATTGTAAATAGGCCCCATCCACCTGGCGTCTCTTCTTGCGAGGTAGTCGTTTACTGTGACGATATACACACCCCTGCCTTCAATGGCATTCAGATAAACAGGGAGAGTGGCAACAAGCGTTTTCCCTTCGCCGGTTTTCATCTCTGCAATCTTTCCTTCATGAAGTGTTATGCCGCCGAGAAGCTGGACGTCAAAATGCCTCATCTTAAGAGTCCTCTTTGAGACTTCCCTTACAACAGCAAATGCCTCCGGCAGTATATCATCAAGCGTTTCGCCGAGTTCAAGCCTTTTTTTGAATTCAGGAGTTTTATCCTTTAGTTGGGTGTCGGTGAGGATGCTTATTTTCGGTTCAAGCGAGTTTATCTGCTCAACAAGCGGTAGGAGACGTTTGATTTCCCTTTCGTTTTTTGTGCCGAATAATTTTTTAAGTAATCCGCCGACCATTGTTTATAGTAAAATTAAATGCTGTCGGATTTCAAGGAAGCCGCTTCCGTCTCTTGAATAAATGAACGCATATCCTTTATGATTAAAGATAATAATGGAGGGGATTTATGGCATCAAAGGAACAGATTGAAGTCGTTCTTGAAAAGGTAAGAGCGGGGCTCAGGTCAGAGGGCGGAGATATAGAGTTTGTGGATATAAAAGATAATGTCATGTATGTAAAACTGAAGGGCGCATGCGGGACCTGTCAGATGTCCACGCTTACGATGAAGAACTGGGTGGAGGCAACTATCAAGCGCGAAATCCCTGAGATTACCGCTGTTCAGGCAGTCTGACCTTGCCGGGAGGGACAGGTAGATGACAAGGCGCAATTTTATTTTTTCCCTTCTCTCTCTTAAGGTATTTCTTTCCTCATTTTTCTCCTCTAAAAATGCTCACGCTTCCGGCCCTGTTGATGTCAAAGATATAAGGCAGTGGTCGTCAAAAGGATACACAAGGGTGGCTGTTGACCTTTCTGCTCCTGTTGAGTTCTCAAACAAACGAATCTCAAATCCTGACAGGCTTTATTTTGACCTGAAAAACACTAAAATCTCAAAAGAGATAAATACCACGCTTCCTGTCGGAGACGGCATATTAAAGACAGTAAGGGCAGGGCAGTTCAATCAAGATACTGTGAGAGTAGTGCTGGACTTGGAGGAGATAAAAGACTTTAAGGTTTTTATGCTTGAGGACCCTGCAAGGCTTATTATAGACGTCTATGGCCATAAGAAGACAGCCAAAACTAAAGAGATAGTTCCAGCCTTAACAACAATAGTTCTTGATCCGGGGCACGGCGGCCGCGATCCCGGAGCAGTGGGCCCCAACGGGCTTTATGAAAAGGATGTTGTTCTGGATATTGCCTTAAAGCTTAAGAAAGCGCTCTCAGAAAACCAGGCGTTTAAGGTCTTTTTGACAAGGGAAAGGGATATTTTTATTCCGCTTGAAGAAAGGACTGCCTTTGCAAACAGCAAGAACGCAGACCTTTTTATATCAATACATGCTAATGCGAGCCCTAACAGAAGCGCAAGGGGCATTGAAACATATCTCCTTAACTGGACGAACGATGAGGAATCCATAAGGGTCTCGGCAAGAGAGAATGCAATATCCATTAAAAAAATGAAGGCCCAAATGAATAAATTTAAGAGTGAGGTAAGTGTAATACTCGGTGACCTTATGAGGGATAATAAGAGGGACGAATCCATAAAGCTTGCAAATTATATTCAGAACTCTATCATTTCGGGGTTAGGTGAAAATTATAGTGAGGTCAGAAATCATGGCGTCAAGAATGCCCTCTTTTACGTGCTTTTCGGCGCTAAAATGCCTTCTGTTCTTGCAGAGGTTTCATTCATAAGCAACCCTGTAGAGGAAAAACTGCTTTCTAAGGAGGATTACAAAACTCATATTGCAAAGGCAATGGCTGACGGCGTTAATACCTATGCGGCTGCAATGCCCTCAGAGCAGAAAGTTGCAGGGCTTAAGAAATCCGCCGGGACGGGAAAATAACCTTGTCCCCTGAATCAAAAATCATTCTGTATATAGTTTTTATTATTTCCCTCTTTTTAATGGAAAGTCTTCCGCTCTATGCCGTCATACTGTTTCTCATTTTGCTTTTGCTGATAAGGGTTCCTTTTGCGTCCCTTAAGAGCGGGTGGCTGCCAATAAGTTTTTTCCTTGCATTTACTTTTCTTAGCAATGTGTTTTTCAGCCATGGAAAGATTTTATACAGCATTGGTTCAATAGCAATCACAGAGGAAGGACTCCGTCTTGCCACAGTAAGGACACTGCGAATATTTTTTATGGTCGCAGGAGCAAAGATACTTACAGCAACAACGCCTATTGATGTTATGGTAGAAGCTCTAAGGAAGGCCCTCAGCCCCCTTGAAAAGACAGGCATGCCTGTGGGTGATTTTTTTTCCGTGATGGGGTTAACGCTTAAGTGTTTTCCAAGACTTAAGGACTATCTGACAGAGAATTATAGGAATCACAAGAACAATACTGAATCAAAGGGGTTTTGGGGAAGGGTAAATATCATGTCGTCTTTTCTTCTGCCCATGTTCATACAGAGCATACAAAATCCGGAGGTATTCTTTAAGGAGACGGATGAGAAAGCAGGAATCAGTCCGCAGCGAAATTGACTTATTGATAAAAAACGGCATTGTTTATGACGGCACAGGCAAAGAGCCTTTTGAGGCTGATATCGGTGTTGCCGGAGATAAGATAGCATTAATTGATAAGAATTCAAAATTCAAAATTCAAAATTCAAAAAAGTTTATAGACGCTAAAGGCCTTGCAGTTGTTCCAGGTTTTATAGATACACATGCTCATTCGGAATTTATCCTTCTTGCCGACCCGCGCGCAGAGGGGAAAATATCTCAGGGCATTACAACGGAGATAAACGGCAACTGCGGCCTATCTGCTGCGCCGCTTTACGGCGAGGCATTGGAACACCGCGAAAAAGACCTCGCTGAACTCGGAATAAAAGAGCGCTGGTCAACCTTTGAGGAATATTTCAGGATACTTGAGGGCAGAGAGATCGCTTTAAACTTTGTCACGCTTGCAGGACACGGGAATATAAGAGCTTCAGTTATCGGCTATAAAGATAAGAAACCAACCGCTTCTGAATTAAAGAAGATGCAGGCTCTATTGCAGAAGACGATTGATGCCGGAGCAATAGGCCTCTCAACAGGACTTATTTATCCGCCCGGAATTTATTCCGATACGGAAGAGCTGATCGAATTATGCAAGGCGCTGTCTCAAAAATCCGGAACTTCCATATTCAAACTAATCTATACATCCCACATGAGGAGCGAGGGCAAGAATCTTATTGAATCAATAAATGAGATAATCCGCATTGCAAAAGAAGCAAATATCAAAGTTCACATATCTCATATTAAGACAAGCGGAAAGGAAAATTGGGATAAGATAGATGAAGCAACATCTCTGATAAACAGCGCCAGGAAAAGAGGCGTTAAAATTACATGCGACAGGTATTCTTACACAGCATCAAGCACAGACCTTGATACGATACTGCCGTCATGGACTTACGAAGGCGGCGCAGAAGAGGAATTAAGACGGTTAAAGAGTTCCGAAGTTCTGGAAAAGATAAAAAAAGAGATACAGCATGGGCATCCGGATAATGATTATTGGACAAAGGTCAGAGTGTCTTCTGTATCTTCACAGAAAAATAAATGGATGGAAGGCAAAACCCTGTCTTATATTTCAAGGAAGATTAATAAAAGTGCGGTTGATGCTCTCTTTAAAATTTTAATTGAGGAAAAGCTGAGGGCCGGTGCAATATTTTCAACGATGAGCGAGGACAACCTCAGAAGGTTTCTCTCTCTGCCATATGCAATGATAGGCTCTGACAGTTCTGCAAGGAGTATGTCAGGCATTACCTATGACGGCAAGCCGCATCCAAGAGGGTTTGGAAGTTTTCCGAGATTTCTTGGAAAATACGTCAGGGATGAAAGGCTTATGAGCATGAGCGAAGCAATATATAAGATAACAATGCTTCCAGCAAAGATATTCGGCATACAAAAAAGAGGCATTATAAAAAAAGGCGCGTTTGCGGATATTGTTGTCTTTGATCCCGCGAGGATAATTGACAGGGCTACCTTTGATAAGCCTTTTTTGAAGTCTGAAGGGATTCATTATGTGGTTATAAATGGAACTCCTGTTGTCTGGAAGGGCAAATTTACCGGCGCGGCAGGAGGGAAAATTTTGAGAAGTCAGGGCTATTACTGAGGAAGCGATAACATTGACAAAGGTTACACTTAAGAAATATAATTAAAAATCTTTTGAGAATTTAAGGAGGCTTGTAATGGCAGAAGGCATAGTTGAACTCACGACTTCCACGTGGGATAAAGAGGTTCTTCAGGGTCAGGGAGTCGTTATGGTTGATTTTTGGGCTGTATGGTGCGGGCCTTGCAAGATGATTGCGCCCACAGTTGAAGAACTGGCTAAGGAGTATGCCGGAAAGATAAAGGTAGCAAAGCTGAATACAGATGAAAACCCTGATATTGCAAGCAGGTATAAAATAATGGGAATTCCGACAATCATGTTCTTTAAGAACGGCGAAAGAGTAGACCAGGTTGTAGGGGCAGTGCCTAAGACACAGCTTAAATCCAAGATAGATTCTTTACTCAGCGCTTAGTCCCGAGCTGCTCGGGGCGGAAAAATCTGATTCAAAGAGGAACAAATCAAGTGAAAAGCATTTTTGCGGTTATTGTTATCGCATTTATAGTGTTTTCTTCGGCTGCATGCAAGAAAAAAGAAGCCGGAGTTGAGGCAGAGCCTTCGTCCATAGGGGATATAGCGCCTGACTTTACACCAAAGGATGTGAATGGAAATACCGTAAGGCTCTCTGATTATAAGGGCAAGGTGGTTCTGATTGAGTTCTGGGCTACGTGGTGCGGCCCGTGCAGGGAACTTACTCCTGTGCTTAATAAAATTTATGAAAAGTATAAGGATAAGGGATTTGTAGTGCTTGCCCTGACACCGGAAGAAAATACAAATACGGTAAAGTCCTACATAAAAGAAAACAATGTAACATACCCAGTGCTAATCACTGACATAAAAACAACAAGACGGTATGGCGTAATCAGCATTCCTGCGAGTTTTCTGATAAGCAGGGATGGCAGAGTTGCAGAAAAGCATTTGGGCGTAACCCGGGATATTGTGCAAGAGTTTTCATCCGGGATAGAAAAACTTCTTTAAAGCCATGTTTGACTCGCTTACCGAAAAACTCGAATCAATATTCAGGAAACTCAAGGGCAGGGGGCTTCTTAAAGAGGAAGATGTTGACGCCGCATTAAAAGAAGTCCGTCTCGCGCTTCTTGAGGCTGATGTAAATTTCAAGGTTGTAAAAGATTTTATTCTTAAAGTTAAAGAGAAGGCAGTCGGCAAAGAAGTTCTTGAAAGCCTTACTCCCGGGCAGCAGGTCATAAAGATAGTCAATGAGGAACTCTGCGCTCTTATGGGAGGGATTAACACCCGAATACAGCTTTCTCCGAATCCGCCTACAGTTATTATGCTGGTGGGTCTTCACGGTTCGGGAAAGACTACAACCTCGGCAAAGCTCGCAAGTTTTTTTAAAAAAGAAGGCAGAAGGCCGATGCTTGTTGCCGCTGACCTCCAGCGCCCCGCGGCAATAGACCAGCTTATAACGCTTGGTTCTCAAATAGGAATACCTGTTTTCCACTCAAGGGATATAAAAGACCCTGCGGCGCTCTGTAAAGAATCATTTAATAAGGCTCTGGTTGATGCAAGAGACGTATTAATCATTGATACAGCCGGAAGGCTCCATATTGATGACAGCCTGATGGCAGAACTCAGGCGCATAAGAGATGCTGTTCCACCTATGGAGACCATATTTGTTGCTGATGCAATGACAGGACAGGATGCCGTGAATATAGCAAAGAATTTCAACGAGCAGATTGGCGTTGACGGGATAATACTCACAAAGATGGATGGCGATGCGAGGGGCGGCGCCGCAATCTCTATAAGGGCCATAACAGGCAAGCCGATAAAGTTTATGGGAAGCGGCGAAAAGATTGATATGCTCGAGCCGTTTTATCCTGACAGGATTGCTTCAAGGATTCTCGGGATGGGCGACATGCTCAGTTTTATAGAGCAGGCGCAGAAGACATTTGAACGGAAGGAGGCTGAAAAGCTTCAGGAGAAGATTTCATCTGAATCATTCACCTTTGATGACCTGAAGGAACAGTTAAAGAAAATCCGCAGTATGGGCCCTCTTGAGAATATTCTGAATATGATACCCGGCGCCAATAAGATGAAAGGGCTTGCGGTAGATGACAGGGAGCTTGTAAAGGTAGATGCAGTGATAAACTCCATGACGTCGGCTGAAAGAAGAAACCATAACCTTTTGAACGGCAGCAGAAGGAAAAGGATTGCGCTCGGAAGCGGAACCACTGCAGCTGATGTCAATAAGGTAGTTAAGCAATATGTTGAGATGAAAAAGATGATGAAGATGTTTAAAGGGGGAAAGGGGTTCAAGCTGCCTAAGTTTTTGCCGTTCTGATGTTGACAGTTTACACTCTTTCTGATAAGCTTAAAATTCAGTAGATTTAATTAAAAAGGGGAGGTGAAGTTTTGGTAAAAATCAGGTTAAGAAGATTAGGAGCCCATAAGAGACCCTTCTACAGAGTGGTCGTAGCTGATTCGCGGACAAAAAGAGATGGGCCTTTCATAGAAATTCTTGGAACGTATGATCCGCTCAAAGAGCCTTCTGAAATAAAGATTAATTTGGAGAAGGCAAGGCATTGGTTGCAGCGGGGAGCGCAAACTACCGATGTTACTAAAAAGCTTCTGCAAAGGGCTGGACTGTAATTCTACGAGTCGCAGACAGTCCTAAATTCCTATGGAGGTGGCGAGGATGAAAGAATTGGTTGAGAGAATGGCTAAGGCTCTGGTTGACAAGCCGGAGGATGTTTCAGTTTCAGAGGTTGCGGGCGAGCAAACCACTGTTTTTGAACTTAGAGTTGCACAGACCGACCTCGGAAAGGTCATAGGAAAACAGGGAAAGACAGCGCGTGCAATGAGAACAATACTCAGCGCATCAGGCACTAAAATGGGCAAGCGATGCGTTCTTGAAATATTAGAGTAAGCTATAAAAAAGAAATCTACAGGCTGTGAAAAATGACACAAAGGGAGGGGATATGCCCTCTCTTTTTATTTTTCGGCCGAAAAACTTTATGATACAATATCAAAAAACAATGCAGCCTGACATCTCATGGTAAACAAACAAACCCTCCTTTCCTTTTTCAGAGAAAAAACAAAAAAGCCTCTTAGTTTTAAGGATATGGTTAATCTTATGGGATTAAGCCCTTCCGAAGCCCGCGCATTAAAAAAGGTTCTCAGAAGAATGCTGCATGACGGTGATATCGTGCTCACAAGAAAAGGCCTTTATGTCCCTGTAAGTGATGTTGATCTGATGACAGGTTATTTTGAGGCGCACAAGGAGGGTTACGGTTTTGTCATCATAGAAAAACCTGGAGAGCGCGATATATTTATACCGGCCCGTGCAACCTCCGGAGCAATGGACAATGACAGGGTTGTTGTGAGGATTGAGAACCGGCAAAAGAGGGATGGAACAATAATAAGGATTCTTGAAAGGGCTCACGTCAAAATAGCAGGCAGGCTTGAAATCGAAAATGCCGTATCTTATGTGAGGCCTAAAAATAAATCCATTGCATTTGACCTTTATGTCTCGCCTAATGACAGGGGCGGCGCCAGAAACGGCGATACTGTTGTTGCTGAGATTCTTAATTATCCTGCGGACAGAAAGCCTCCTTCAGGCAGAATAGTAAAGATAATAGAAAAGCCCGAAGACCCCGCATCAGAAGTTGAGGCTATCATAGATGAATTCAGTATCCCGCGAAGATTTCCGAAAAATGTTGCTGAAGAAGCAAAAATGCTTTCCGTAAAGGGCATGAGCGAAGCGGCTGAAGAAAAAAGAAAAGATTTAAGAGAGCTTCCTACGGTAACAATCGACGGTGAACACGCAAAGGATTTTGATGACGCAGTTTCCATTAAACTTACGGAACACGGTTATAAGCTCTGGGTGCATATAGCGGATGTCGGATATTATGTTCCATGGGATTCGGCTATTGATATTGAGGCAAGGAAGAGAGGCACAAGCACATATTTTCCTGACAGGGTGATTCCAATGCTTCCGAATGAGCTGTCCGAGGATCTGTGCAGCCTGAGGCCTGAGGTGGAAAGGCTTGCATTCACAGCAGAAATGGATTTCGGCAGGCATGGTGAAAAACTCAATGCAAAATTTTATTCGAGCCTGATAAAGAGCAACGAGAGAATGACCTATACATCTGTAAGAAAGATTCTTATTGATAATGACAAGCACGAGCGCAAAAGATATGACTACCTTCTAAGTGATTTTGAACTTATGGCTGAGCTGTGCGGTGTCCTGAGAAAAAAGAGGCTTGAAAGAGGAAGCCTTGATTTTGACCTTCCGGAACCGGAAGTCCTGCTTGATATGCAGGGCAGGCCGGAGGCGATAGTAAGGGCTGAGAGAAATTTTGCGCATATAATTATTGAGGAGTTTATGGTAGCGGCAAACGAGGCTGTTGCGGAATATCTTGCGGAACTCGAAACGCCGACTCTTTACAGGATACACGAAGAGCCGGACACGCAAAAGATGGAAGGGATGCTGAGATATATAAAACCTTTGCGCGGCACGGTGCATGGCGCGCGTTACGAGCCGAAAAATTTCTCTGCGCTGCTCAGAGAAGTAAAAGGCAGGCCGGAGGAAGAAATGGTGAATTATATGGTATTGAGAAGCCTTAAGCAGGCAAGGTATTCTCCTTTGAACGCGGGGCATTTCGGCCTTGCGTCAGGGCATTATACACATTTCACATCTCCGATAAGGCGCTATCCTGACCTCGTGGTCCACCGTATATTGCGGGAGGTTTTGCATAAGAAGTGCATATCAGAAAAAAGAAAACAGGAGCTTGAGGCCCTTCTGCCTGATATCGCATTCAACTCTTCAAGGACGGAGCGCCTCTCCGGCGAGGCTGAGAATGCGGTTCTTAATGCCATGAGGGTGTGGTTTATGAAGGACAAGGTTGGAGATGAGCTTGAAGGAAGAGTTGTCAATGTCACGCCTTACGGTCTGAAGATACGGCTCAAGGATTTTTATGTTGAAGGTTTTCTCCATGTCTCGTATATGACGGATGATTTTTATGAATTTAACGAGCGCGCAATGACCCTTTACGGCAAAAATAAAAAGCTCTCATACACCATAGGCAAGGAATTAAAGGTGAAGGTCGACAGGGTTGATATGGAAGAAAGATCAATAATCTTCGGGGTTTAAACTAAGCCTTTTAACTCCGCTGCATCTCTTATGCCTATCTCTCCCTGCGAGCCGTCTTTTAAATTTTTCCACTTAATCATTCCTGACTGCAATTCGTCATCACCGATTATAAAGACATAGTTTGAGCCGAGTTTGTCAGCCCGCCTTAGCTGGCTTTTCAGGGAGGCGCTGTCATAGCCGAGTTCAGCCTGTATGTTTTTTGCCCTCAGCTGCTCAGCGATCAGAAGTCCTTCAGCGCCTGCTTTATTGCCGATTGAGGCTATAAATACTTTTGGCGCCGGAATGCAAAATTCAGGATTCACATTTTTGATTATCTCAACAAGTCGTTCCATGCCGATTGCAAAGCCTATCGCAGGCGCCGCAGGCCCTCCGAATTCCTCAACAAGCCTGTCGTATCTTCCTCCTGCCGCTACTGTTTTCTGAGCGCCGAGGTGTTCGCTTGTTATTTCAAATGTTGTCCTTGTGTAATAATCAAGCCCTCTGACCATGCAGGGATTGATATTGTAAGTGATGTGAAGGATATTCAGGAGAGATAAGAATTCTTCAAAGTGCGACCTGCATTCCCCGCACAGGTAATCCGTTATTTTTGGAGAGCCTTTTCTCAGTTCAGCGCATGCACTGCTTTTGCAGTCAAGAATTCGCAGCGGGTTATTGCTGTATCTCCTGTTGCAGTCAGGGCAGAGGTCTGTAACCTTGGCAGAAAAAAAACTTACGAGCGCTTTTTTATAATTAGGCCTGCATTTTTCACAGCCTATGGAATTAACCTCAAACTTAAGCTCTTTCAACTGAAGTCTTTCAAGGAAGAGTTTCAGCATGGAGATAATCTCTGCATCAAGTTTCGGCTCGGCTGCTCCGAATGCCTCAACGCCTATCTGATAAAACTGCCTGAATCTTCCTTTCTGCGGCCTCTCATATCTGAACATTGGGCCGGAATAAAAGAATTTCTGCGGGGACGGCAAGTTATATAAATGATTTTCTATATAACTTCGCACAACAGGAGCCGTGCCTTCAGGCCTGAGCGTGATGCTCCTTTCAGCCCTGTCCATGAATGTATACATCTCTTTTTCGACAATGTCCGTTGTCTCGCCGATGCTTCTTATAAATATATCGGTTGACTCTATTATAGGAATGCGGATTTCCTGAAATCCATATGCGGAAAATATTTCCTTCGCTGTTGATTCAGCCTTCTGCCAGATATATATGTCAGGCGGGAGTATGTCGTGGACGCCCTTCAGGGCGCTGTATTTCATTTTCTTTTCCTCATCGCGCTGCTTTTATGCTTCCTGCTGTGATGTTTCTCCTTCTCTTTCCTTATCAAATTCAAGCATCTTCAGATGTCCCTCTATCAGTCTCTTTAATTCCTCTTTGAAATGACGCCTTATGCCTTTAAGATCAACGATGTCTTCATGTATTTTAATGACCTTTTCCTGAGCATCCCTTAACAGGGTTTCCGCGCGCATCTCTGCTTCTCTTACCAGCAGTTCCGCCTCTTTCCTTGCGTTTGTCTTGTAGTCTTCAACCATGTTCTGCGCTGTCATGAGCGTTTCTCTAAGTGTGGACTCCATGTCCTTAAAATCTTTGATCTGGTTCTCAGCCCGCTGTATGGCCTCCTTCAAAGAAGCGTTTTCCCTGAGTATATCCTCCATCTCCTCTCTGACGACTTCAAGAAATGCATAGACCTCTTCAACGTCAAATCCCCTAAACTTCATGGGAAACTGTTTTTGCTGGATATCCAGCGGTGTAATCCTCATATCAGCCACCTCCTAATTTATAGCCAAGTTTTATTAAAGACTTTATCAGAAACGCCTGCGTAAATAGAATAACAAGAATTACTATTAAAGGTGAAATATCTAAGGGGCCAAGACGGTAACCGACAATCCTTCTTATGGGCCTGAGCGCAGGTTCTGTAACTGTACGAAGAAATCTCACAATAGGGTTATAGGGGTCAGGACTTACCCAGCTTATCAACGCTACAATTATTACAATCCACTTATAAAACTCAAGGACAATATCAAGAATCTTTGCAACTGCGATGATTAAATCACCAATGATAAACATTATTCCTTTCTCCCGAGTTCCTCTGCTCTTTTTACCGCGGCATCTATAGCGCTTAAAACAATATTCTTAAATCCCTTTTCCTCAAACACTTTCAATCCTGTGGCTGTTGTGCCTCCGGGAGATGTCACCATTTCCCTGAGTTTTTCAGGAGGCATCCCTGTTTCAAGAAGACTTGCCGTGCCGAGCAGTGTCTGTATTGCGAGTTCAGATGCATTCTCTTTGTTTAACCCTAATTTTACTCCGCCTTCAACCATTGCCTCAATGAAAAAAGCTATGAATGCAGGCCCGCTTCCCGAAAGCGCTGTCACTGCGTTCATGTATTTTTCAGGCAGCGTGAGCACTTTCCCTATGGACATGAATATTTCCCTTATAGGATTGATGTCTTTTTCCTCTAAACATTCGCATAAAGACATGACAGACACGGCTTCCCGAACAAGGGCAGGGGTGTTCGGCATCACTCTTATAATTTTTTTTGTATTCAGCTTTGACTGAAGGTATGGAAGCGTTATGCCTGCTGCAATTGAGACAACTGTTTTATCATCTGTTACAGCGCTTTTTATCTCCTCGAGAACCTGTCCCATAATTTGAGGCTTTACTGCGAGGATTATTATATTGCATGAGGAGGCAACTTCTTTATTGGAAATAGTTGTCTTTACGCCGTAAGTCTGCTCCAGATATTTTCTTCTGTCTTCCACCGGCTCAGACGCAATAATGTCTTGCATCTTGTATCGTGCATCTTGCATCATTCCTTTTATTAGCGCTTCTGCCATGTTGCCGCCGCCGATAAAACCCGTCATTGCGCCTCCTTGTGACAATACTTTCTTTTCCCAAATATCGCTGTCCCTATCCTTACCATAGTTGCCCCTTCCTCTATTGCGACCTCAAAATCATCTGTCATGCCCATGGACAACTCCGGCAGATTAAACCCCATTGTCTCTGCCGTATCTCTTAATGTTCGTAATTCACTAAAATAAGGCCTTGCATTTTCAGGGTTCTCAAAGAAAGGCGGGATAGCCATAAGCCCCTTAATACTTAGATTTTCCATTTCGCTGATTTCCTTGATTGATTCAGATAAATTATCATTTAGTATTCCATATTTACTTATCTCATCAGAAAGTTTTACTTGAAGTAAAATTTTCTGTATTTTTCCTATTTTTTCGGCATGTCTGCCTATCGCTTCAGCAAGGTCAAGCGAGTCAACGGAATGAATAATGTCAAACAATTCAACAGCTGTCTTTGCCTTATTCTTTTGCAGATGCCCGATTAGATGCCATTGAATGACTGCATCTTGCATCTTGCATCTTGAATCTTGAATTTTCTCTCTTGCTTCCTGCACCTTACTTTCTCCAAATATCCTTAATCCTGCGCCTACAGCCTCCTGTATCTGCTGTAAGCCTACTGTCTTTGTTACGGCAATAAGCTTTATATCTTCGGCCTTCCTTCCAGCCCTAACTGCCGCCTCAGAAATCCGTCTGTATATTCTGCTTATGTTTTCAATAAGTTGAGTATCAGTCATATTGACATTGGTGTTTACAAGTGTATTATATTTGATAATGTCAAAGCAAGAGATTGAAGAACTGGGAAGCAGTATCGGGTATTGTTTTACTGACAAGGGGCTGCTTTTAGAGGCCGTTACCCATAAGTCCTTTCATCACGAAAATCCTGACAAGGCATCCTCTTATAATGAGAGGCTTGAGTTCTTAGGGGATTCGGTTCTGGGGCTTGTGGTTGTGGAATACCTGTTTAAACTTGAAAAGTATTATTCCGAGGCAATAATGTCAAAAATAAAATCATATATTGTGAAAGAGGCAGTTCTGTCCGACGCTGCAGAGAGCATATCGCTTGGAGCATACCTCAGACTGGGGAAGGGAGAGAAGGAAACCGGAGGCAGAGGGAAGAAATCCATACTTGCAGACGCCATGGAAGCTGTATTTGGCGCTGTATATATCGATGGAGGCTATGAGCGTGCGAGGGATGCGGTATTAAGGCTTTTGCAGGATAAGATTGATACGGCAGTATCATCAGAGCAGTTTTTTGATTATAAAACAGACCTTCAGGAAGAAAGTCAGGTAAGGTTCGGGATTCTGCCGCGCTACATGACAGTGAAACAGGAAGGCGAAGAGCACAAGAAAATTTTTACAGTTGAAGTTTATATCAAGGGAGACAGGTTGGGCAGGGGCAGCGGCAGGAGTAAAAAAGAGGCTGAGACCATTGCTGCAAAAGAGGCATTATCAAAGATAAAGTCATCAGAAAACCCATGAAGAAATAGAGAGCATGGAAGCTGCGGGCACAATAGGGGCAGAGGTGGTTTTTCAGGAGGAGGATTCGGAGGCGGAGGCGGGTGAAGCTGGTAGCTTTGCCGATGTGAAAATTACCTTGACTTGCCTTCTATCGTAGGTTCAAAATTAATTTATACGGTTAATTTACAAAACTATAGCAATCATATATATTAAGACTAATCGGAAAGTCAGGAGGGAAAAATGAAAAAAATTGTAATTCTCTTGGTTCTTTTATTTTCTTTTACAGAAGCAAGCGCTCAGGAAAAAAGGATCGCTGTGTTGCCTTTTAAAAACCTGATGCATAAACAAGATCTCAACTGGCTGTCTGAGGCGATTCCCGAAACAATTACGGCAAAATTAGGCAGCATAAGAGGAGTGACGCTTATTGAGCGGTCTCAATTGGATGCGGCATTCAAGGAACTGGGATTTCAGAAGGCAGGGGTAGTGGATGAGAAAACTGCTGTTAAGGCAGGTAAGATTGCCGGTGTTGACATAGTCGTGATAGGGTCATTCTCGGTTCTGGGGGATCAGGTTCGCATTTCAGCGCGCTTTGTTGAAGTCCAGACCGGGAGAATACTAAGCACGGCGGAGGAGACAAAATCATTTCGTGAGATGTATGCGCTGACGGATGCAGTAGCCTTTTCACTTGCAGAGTCCCTGCAAAAAGCGCTTAAGATCGTTGCTTCCGGCGCAGAGTCAGAAGACGTTAAAAAGGAGAAGGCGACAGTTGCAAGTTTGCCTCCCGGCAAAGCTTCTGATTATTATTCAAAGGGCTACGATTACAAGTGGAACAAGAAAGACACGGATAAGGCAATAGAGTATTATCTGAAGGCGGTAAGCATTGACCCAAACCACGAAAATGCTTTGTTTGAATTGGGTTATGTTTATAACGAGAAGGGAGAGTATCGCAAGGCCATTGAATATTACAACAGGGTTGTGGCGCTGAATCCACTGGCAAAAGACGCTTTTAATAACATCGGGCTGGCATACTCAAGGCTGAATGACCACCAGAATGCAGAGAAATGGTATAAAAAGTCTCTTGACATTGACCCGAATTACACCCTTGCTCTCAACGGCATGGGGCTTGTCATGTGGAAGGCTAAAAAATACAAAGAGGCAGAGGGCTGGTATAAGAAGGCCATTCAGAGCGACCCGAAATATCACATGGCTTACTACAATATGGGAATTCTTTATGATGATATGAAGCAGTATGCTGAAAGCAAGGATTATTACAGAAAGACCATAGAGATCAATCCCGGCTATGTTAATGCAATGATTAATCTCGGCATTATTCTTGAGACTAAAGACAAGAATTTTTCAGATGCCGAGTACTGGTATAAAAAAGCAAGCGAAGCGAGTCCCGACAACTATCTGGTTTATTACAATATGGGATTTCTTTACAGCAACAATGAGTTCAGCAAATACAATATTGACACCGCCATAGGTTATTATCAGAAAGTTGTTACATTAAAACCGGATCATGACCTTTCGTATTTCTATATGGGAAACCTTTATTACCATGACAAGAAGGAGTATTCTAAGGCAATAGCCGCCTATGAAAAGGCAATTCAGCTTTACGGGAAGGACCCTGCTTACAATAATAATCTTGGGCTGGTATATGAAGCCCAGAAGGAATATGCAAAGGCCGAAGGTTATTACAGGGAATCAATCAAAGTTGATCCCTCATACGGAGTAGCATGGGAAAGCCTTGGCTATGCTTTATATTATCAGATGAAAGACAGCGAGGCTAAAGAGGCGTGGAAGAAAGCTGTTTCCCTTGGAAAAACAGGGGCAAAAGACGCTCTTAAAAAATATTACAGTATCACGGATGCCCCTGAGAGCGCCGCCCCTATTCCAACGAACCTGAGCGCTTCCGAATACTATTCAGAGGGCTACGATTACAAGTGGAACAAGAAAGACCCTGATAAGGCGATAGAGTATTATCTGAAGGCTGTAAGTATTGACCCGAACCACATAAATGCCCTGTTTGAGCTTGGCTATGCATATAATGAAAAAGGAGAATATGGCAAAGCTATTGAATATTACAACAGGGTTCTGGCGATAGATCCACGGGCAAAAGACGCCCTTAATAACATCGGACTGTCATACGAATACCAAAAAGATTACGTGAAGGCTGAAAGTTATTACCGGAAATCGATAGCAGTTGACCCCTCATACGGTCTTGCATGGGAAAGCCTTGGCTATGCCTTGTATTTCCAGCAGAAAGACAACGAAGCCATAGAAGCGTGGAAAAGGGCTTCTTCCCTTGGAAGAACTGGGGCAAAGGACGCGCTTAAAAAATATTTCAATATCATTTATTGAAGCCTGTCTAGTTTGAGATTTAGAATGGAGAAACTGAACGGAGGATTTGCGCATGCTTTCTGAAAGGGCAAAAAATATAAAGCCATCACCGACACTTGCGATTGATGCAAAGGCAAAGGCAATGAAGGCAGCAGGAGCTGATGTCGTGAATTTCGGGGTAGGCGAGCCTGATTTTGACACTCCTGAAAATATAAAAGAGGCTGCCATAAAGGCGATAAGGGATGGTTTTACAAAATACACGCCTGTCGGAGGCATTGACCCCCTTAAAGACGCAATCGTAGAAAAGTTTAGGAAGGACAACAGACTTGAATACTCACGTGAAGATGTGATTGTCTCATGCGGCGCAAAGCACAGCCTCTACAATATTGCGCAGGCGCTTTACGGCAATGGCGATGAGGTTATAATCCCCGCTCCTTACTGGGTTTCGTATCCTGATCAGGTGATTTTAAATGATGCCGCCCCTGTTTTTGTAAAGACCTATGAGAAAGATAAATTTATGCTCAAAGCAGGCGCCCTTAAATCTCATATAACAAAAAAGACAAAGGCAATAATACTTAATTCTCCTTCAAATCCTACAGGGCTTACCTATGACAGAAAGACGCTTGAGGACATAGCATCCATTGCATTGGAGCATAACCTCTATGTGATTTCCGATGAGATATATGAGAAGATTACCTATGACGGATTTGTTCATACAAGCATCGCATCGCTCGGAAACGAGATAAAGAACAGAACCCTTATTGTGAACGGGCTTTCAAAGGCGTATGCGATGACAGGATGGAGGATTGGTTATACAGCAGGGCCTAAAGATATAATCAAGGCGATGACAAATATCCAGAGCCAGTCAACGTCAAACCCCGCATCAATTGCGCAGAAGGCGGCTGTTGAGGCCTTAACGGGGCCGCAGGATTTTATAAAGACAATGCTTTCTGAATTTGACAAGCGAAGGAAGTATCTCGTGTCTGAACTTAATGCAATCCCGGGTCTAAGCTGCCTGACTCCTACAGGCGCTTTTTACGCATTCCCCAACACATCAAAATTGTACGGGAAACAGGCTGACGGGAAAAAAATAGCTTCGTCATCCGAGCTTGCGCTCCATCTTCTTGAAAAGGCGAATGTTGCGCTTGTGCCCGGCGATGCATTCGGCGATGACAATCACATAAGGCTTTCTTATGCGACTTCTATGGAGAATCTTGAGAAGGGCGTGAAGAGAATAAGAGAGGCTGTAAGCGGATTGAAATAAACAGTATATCCTCCCTCTACATAATATAAAAGTATCGTTTCCTGTTGAACAATCCCGCGTGATAATGTTATCTTAAAATAACTTTTTGACGTAAGGACGTAAGGTTTAATAATTATGCTTGTCCGTATGACAGTTGAAGGTTTGTTGTTTGACCCGCGCAGCAGTATGTATATCCTGCTTCTGAAGGATGCAGAAGGTACAGCCACCTTGCCTATCTGGATCGGAAAACCGGAAGCAGATTCCATTGCGCTTGCGCTCGGAAAGATTGTAACGCCAAGGCCTTTGACCCACGACCTGATTAAGAATATGGCGCATAATCTTAAGATGAAAATAACAAGGGTTGCAGTTACCGAGATTCTTGACAATACATTTTACGCCCTCATCTATCTCAATGACGGCAAGGACGAGATATCAATAGATTCAAGGCCCAGCGATGCAATCGCAGTTGCCCTGAGAGTTAACGCGCCTATCTTTGTTGAAGAAAGCATCATTGAAAAGAGAACCAAGGATGAGCTGGATGAATGGCTTAAAAATCTTAAGCCCGAGGATTTTGGGAACGTGATGTGAGGAACGGTGATGTCATTGCGAGGCAAAGCCGAAGCAATCCCGAAGGCTTTCGGGATTCCTCGTTGCACTCGGAATGACAAATGAGTGATGCTGAAACGGACTGAAGGCATTGTCCTAAAAACCATCCCATTTGGAGAAGCAGACCTCATAGTAACATTTCTAAGTTATGATTTCGGCCTTATAAAGGCATTTGCCAAAAGCCCGCGAAAGATAAAGAGCAGGTTCGGAAGCAGCCTTGAGCCGCTCACATACTTGAAGATAGCATTCTGGGGAAAGGAAGACGCAAATCTCCCCCGCCTCACGCAGTCAGATATAATCCTGCCGTTTAAATCCTTAAGAGAGAGGCTGGATTGTTTTTTAAAAGCTTCAGAGATAATCGAGCTTACCGTCAATATGCTTCCGGAGCATGAAGCAAATAAAAAAATATTCACGCTTCTTCTGGATATACTGAAGACAATGGAAAAGGACTGCGCTGCGCTGCACACTGTAATCATGTATAAGGTAAAGTTCCTTGACCTTGCGGGTTATGCCCCAAGGCTTGACGGCTGCGCAAGGTGCGGGAAATCGGGCTTCAGTTTTTATGTTTCGCATGGAGCCATTCTCTGTGAGAATTGCGCCACAGGAGCGGATTCGCATGCAGGCATGGTTCTCTCACAGGGGTCTATTAAGCTTTATGAAAGCCTGAGAAAGTGGGACAATTCACTGGCAGGAAGGATAAAACCGTCAGGGAATCTCTTTGCAGAGCTTTCCGGCATGATAAACGACCACATAAGATACACGCTCTCAAAGCCGCTGAAATCATCGGCGTTTCATAAAATGTAAGATTTTTCCTACACCTCTGCCAGCAGCCCCCTGTGCGTGAAAAGAAGATAGGCTTTTGTTTTCATGGAAAGGATTTTGCCTGCCGCTTCCTTGTAGATATCCATCTGAAACCTGTATTTTTCCGAGAGTAATGGCATATCTTCATCTTTTACGGGAAATGTCTTGTAGTCATAAATCACGGCAATATTGTTTTCAATGATTATTCTGTCAATTCTTCCTCTGAAAACTGTATTGCCTTTCTGAAGGATAAACGGCAGTTCCGTAAATGAATTATCACGGGGCAGAATTATATTATTTAGATGCCCGTTTACTTTCAGCGACTGAAAATCGCTGAGTACAATACTGCTGAGTTTTTGAATATCTTCATCAGAAAGGAATTCATTTTTCAGCAGTGAGAGGGTTCTTTCATTTACGCCTTCCGGCGTCAGAATTCCCTTTGAGAGTTCTTCAAACAGCCTGTGAAAAATCCTGCCGAGAATAACCCATTCTTCGCCGTGAGTTATTCTTATGTCCAGGTCCTCTGTAACGTCTCTCCATTTTACATCTGCTGTGAAAGGCAGAGGTTCTGTATATATGAATTCTGATGCAGAATGCTTTGCTGAAGGCTGACGGCCGACAGCTGAAGGCTGAACTGTAGAATAAAGTTTCTCTATCTCCGCCTCAGTAAGTATTTCAAAGAAATCAGTTCTGCTGTTGATTTTTCCATTCTTTATTACGTCAAAATTTTCTGTGAGATACGCAAGCCTTCCTGCCGGAGATTTCTCTTTATTCAGAGCGCCAAGCATGCACAGAAAATCCCTGGCCCTTGTAACAGCCACGTAAAAAAGGCGTTTCCCTTCCTCAAGTTCTTTTTCCTTCCTTCGTGCGAACCCTGCGATTTTTTTCCTTTTTGCAGAATCTTCTTCGTATGCGATTGAAATCCTGCTGCCTTCTTCATCTATAACAATTGAGCTGCTTCTCGGAGTGTCTGCCTCGTCAAGAGACGGCAGGAATACCATCGGGAACTGAAGCCCTTTCGCGGCATGTATTGTCATTATCTTCACCGCATTCATCCCCTCGGTGTTTATATTTGCCTTTGGCTCATCCCCATCTCTTGCCTTGATGAGTTTCTCCCGTATCTCAAGCCCTGAAAATCCTGCTGATTCATAGGACTCAATGAGTTTTATGAATTTCTTTATGTTAGCCTGCCTCTGTTTTTCCCTGTAGTGTTTCCAGCCTTCTGTCTCTGTGAGCGCCTCTTCAAGTATTATTGCAAGCGGCGTGTTCTTTGCTTTCTCTATCCAGCTATGAAGCATCCTGAATATTCCGGAGAATTCCGGTTCAGCCTGAAGTTTATTTATGAGAGGCCGGTTGTTTTCCGTAATCAGATTTAAGAGAGTTTCATAATCAATTCCGAACAGCGGGCTTCTCAGCACGCAGAAAAGGCTGTAGTCATCATGAGGGTCAATAATAAAAGAAAGGAGTTCCCGCAGCAAAGCAACCTCAGGTTCATCATAGAACCCGATGCCTTTCACTACAATAAAAGGTATATGCTCTTTTCTCAGTGCGCTCTCAAATAATGTGAGGTGAGTCCTCTTTCTTAAAAGCACTGCCATGTCTCCGAAGGCGCAGGGCCTTTTCTTGTCTCCGTCGAATATTTCATATATGCCTGCAAGGGATTTGATTCTTTTTGCCAAGACAGACGCTTCTTTTATGCGGCTTTTCTTTGTGTTGTCACCTGCTTCTGCAAGCGCAAGTTCAACCCTTCCTTCTCCTTTCCTTGTTGCCTCAAAATGAGCGTATCTGGTCCGCCATGTCTCACCTGAAAATCCCCCCATCCCCCCTTTGCTAAAGGGGGGTGAGGGGGGATTATGCTGTGTGTAAGGCAATAGTGGGGGCATGAGTTTCTCAAAGAGGGCGTTTGCAAAGTTTATGATTGCAGGCAGGCTTCTGAAATTCTCTTTTGCCTCTTCAAAATGATATTCATTTCCGAGCCATTCGGAAAGCCTGTTCTTTGCTTCTTCAAACACGCCTGCATTTGCTCCCCTGAAGAGATAGATTGACTGCTTATCGTCTCCGACAAGGAATATGGTGGGAGTTTTCCCTTTGCTCCTTTTTGAGCCAAGGCCCGAGCGCCATTCTTCCGTGAGCTTGTCTATAATCTGCCACTGGATTGAATTTGTATCCTGAAACTCATCAACGAGTATATGGTCTGTATGCTCGTCAAACGAATAGAGGATGTTCTGCCATTCAGGGTGGCTGGCAAGCGCTTCGTATGCCATGATCTCAAGGTCGTCAAAATCAAGGAGATGGCGTTCAAGTTTTTTGTTTTTATATTGCTCAAGGCATTTTGAGTAGAGTTCAAGGATTCTTTTTTCTTCCCAGTTTTCAACAGAGTATTCTCTCTTTAACAGCAATTCTGATACAGGCCTTTTGCCGTACAGCGTATTAAGGATTGAGAAAACCTTATCCCATCCTTTAATACCCCTGTCCTTCATCATGTCAAAGAACAGCGCGGGCTTGTCTTTTTCTTCCATCACGCATTCATAGACAGCCTCTGACCAGAGGAGAGACGCCTCAAACTCATCCATGACGTCAAGCGAAGGGTCTACTCCAAGTTCTATTGAGAAACGCTTCAGCAGTTTAAGGCAGAATGCGTGGATTGTTGATATTCTCATCAGCGGTATCTTTTCTTTAATCTTGGAGAACAGTTCGGGATTTTCCCTTTCAAGGATGTTGAAGATTCTTTCCTTCATCTCAGCGGCTGCCTTTTCCGTGAATGTGATGCAGAGGATTTTTTCTATCTCAGAGCCGTCAAGAAGAAGGCTTATATACCGCCTTGCCAGCTTTTCTGTTTTTCCGGAGCCTGCAGGCGAAGAAATAATCACGCTCTTTCCTGTGTCAAGATAGTTATCCATGTTTTCTCAGAATAACACAGCGCTATTTTTAAGAGCAATGATTAGGATAGAGTTTTATTGCTTTTTGGAATATACTTATACAAGGAGGCAAAATAAATGAGCGGTAATGACCGTTATAAGGTTGCGGTGCTGGTATGCGGTTTCTTTATCGCCGCTATAGGATTTATTGCGATAATCGGCTGGCTGCTGGATATCCGGATATTGCACAGCATCAGGGCTGATTACATCCCCATGGCGCCCAGCACTGCATTAGTGTTTATCATCATGGGCAGTTCATTATTCGTATCCACACGCTGGGCCTCGCATCATTTTTCAATCCTGTTCTCAAAAGTATCCGCTGTTCTTGTCGCTGTTTTTGCCCTGCTTATGCTCATCCAGTTTTTCCTCGGCACAGATTTCGGAATTGAGAAGATGCTTGCCGGTGAACCAGGGACCTTGCGCGATTTCCCTATTGGCCGCATGTCTCCTGTCACAGCTTCGGCCTTTCTTTTATCGGGATTAGCCCAGTTGTCCCTGCTTTGTGTTCCTCAAGCGCCGAAATCCGGACGGTATCTTGCCGTTGTAATGGCAGCCGGGGTTTTGATAATAGGGCTTGCAGTCCTGACGAGTTATTTGTTTGAAGCGCCTTTGCTTTATAGGGGAGCCGTAATACCGGTAGCCCTTCCGACGGCTATTGCATTTGTGCTGTTGGGCTCAGGACTGGTTGCCGCTGTAATGCCGTATCTGTCTTTGTCCGTTTCTGGGGCAGACGTCTTGATTCGCACCATGCCAATATTCCATGGCCGTTATATTCCGGCAGCAGTTGTGGGCATAATAGGGGTTTTGATATCCATTACCATGTATGGCATTGCTCACAAAAATAGATCATTTGAAGGTGCTCTGCTTATTTTATCTGCAGGTTTGCTGTTTACGGCGTTACTGACATCATATCTGTTCACTACGGAAAGATATGCTATAGCTTTAAAAGAATCCATGACCGAGCGTGATAAACTCATTTCTGAACTTCAGGACGCCCTTGCCAAAATAAAGACATTAAGGGGCTTTATCCCGATTTGTTCTTATTGCAAGAAGATAAGGAATGATAAAAACTACTGGGAATATCTTGAGGTATACGTAACAGAACGTTCGGAAGCGGAGTTCACCCACGGCATATGCCCCGAATGCACAGAAAAGGCAATGGCGGAATTTTCGCAAATGAAGAAAGATAAAGAGAAAACAGAAGAAACATAGGTATTACAAAAGGAGGAGGAGAACAGATGAAGGCTGTAGAGATAAAGCCGGATATATACTGGGTTGGAGTGATAGACTGGGGAGCAAGGGATTTTCACGGATATGTCACTCCCAATGGAACGACATACAACAATTACCTTATTATGGACGAACAGATTACCCTGCTTGACACTGTTAAGTATGATTTTTCCGATATAACCATCGGAAATATAAAAAGCGTTACAGACCCCTCAAAGATTGTTAACGTAATAATAAACCACATAGAAACCGACCATGCAAGCAGCATCGACAAGATAATGGAGCTTGCGCCAAATGCAACTATTTATATAACGGAAAGAGGCAAAAAAGGGCTTGACAGGCACGCTGACACATCGCGATGGAAATTCAGGATTGTAAAAACAGGGGATACACTGAATATCGGCAGATATAATCTTTTATTCATTGAGACCCCGATGCTTCACTGGCCTGACTCAATGATGACTTATGTGAAGGAGGCAAAGCTTCTCATCTCACAGGACGCATTCGGACAGCACCTTGCCACAGCAGCCCGCTTTGACGATGAATTTATAGAATGCGCATCCCATGCAGCACTTGAGGACTCTGTTGTTGACTACTACGCAAATATCCTTATGCCTTTCGGACAACTCATCAAGGCAAAGATTGCCGAGCTACTGAAACTCGGGCTTGAGATTGACATGATTGCCCCTGACCACGGCATTATCTGGCGTAAACAGCCCGAGAGAGTTATCCAGATGTATCAGGATATGGTGGACGGCAAGGCGTCTCTCAGGGTTGCAATAATATATGATACAATGTGGCACAGCACAGAGCGCATGACAGTGCCGGTAATGCAGGGAATTAAAGATGAAGGCGTTGACTGCACAGTGATAAAATTAAGGGCCACTCCCGGCAGCGTTGCAGTGAAGGAATTATGGAAATCAAGGGGATGTCTTATCGGAACGCCGACATTAAACAACACGATATTCCCTTCGCTTGCAGGGTTTTTAACATATCTCAGGGGGCTGAGGCCTAAGAACCGCATTATGGGGGCATTCGGAAGCTACGGCTGGGGCGGAGGCGCAGTAAAAGAGTGTTATGAGGAATTCAAAAAAATGGGGCTGGAGGCAGTTGAACCGGGCCTGCAGGTTGTTTATAAACCCTCAAGTGAAGATGGGAAGCTGTGTTATGAATTCGGAAGAGATTTTGCGAGGAAGGTAAAAGAATTCCATAAGAAATTTGAGTGAGGAGGAGATATGTCTGTCTGGAAATGCACGGTATGCGGTTACGAATACGATGAGGCGGTAGAGGGGACTCCTTTTGAACAGCTCCCTGATGACTGGAAATGTCCTGTGTGCAATGCGCCCAAGGAAGCTTTTGAAAAAATAAAGTAAATAAGGAGTATGTGCAGGCAATTTTTGAAAAGTGAAATAATAAAACTTTTATCTGATAAGAAATACGATGCTCTTATGAAACTGCCGGTTAGCAATGGCAGGCTTCTGAGCACGCTCATCTCGCTCACCTATGACAGAAAAAGCATTATCAGCTATCGCGCGATAGAGGCTTTCGGCATAGTCTCCAAAGAGATAGCAAAGACAAAACCTGAAATTGTTAGGAATGCTGTCGGACGCCTGCTCTGGATGATACGGGACGAGTCAGGCGGAATCGGCTGGGGTTCTCCTGAGCTGCTCGGTGAGATTGTAAGGAACAACCCTGAATTGTTTTCAGATGTTGCGCCGGTGATAATGTCTTTTCTTGATGAAGAGATGCTGGCACCAGGAGTGCTGCTTGCAGCCGGAAGAATAGGGGAGGTCAATCCTGAACTTATTGCTCACGCAATTCCGCTTATTATCACGTATATTCACAATCCCGAACCGCTGCTCAGAGGTCTTGCCGCATGGGCGCTTGGCAGGATGAGGGCTTCTCAGGCTGAACCGGAACTGGAAAAACTTAAAAACGATGACAGCCTCATTCAAGCAATTTATGAAGATGGAGAGCTGAAAGAAAAAACCATCGGGCAGATTGCAGAAGAAGCGGTATGTTCTATCTCTGCGTCAGGCTTTTGTCAGGGCAATTGATAATAAGGAAACGAAAATGCGAGTGCACTATCTGTTATAATAGTAAAATGTCAGTCGGAAAGCGATGAGCATCGAATTATGAAATATCAATCTATTATGTTATACAGGAAATGGTGTTTCCTGCTGTTTATAGTTTTCTTGTACGGCTGCGCATCTCCAATATATATTAAAGATCATGCCAAGAACTGGATAGCAAGGCCGTTATCGGAACTTAAACAGGCAATGAAGAGTCCTGATTCGTATGCTTCAAAGATCGGATGGAAGGAAACTACTTACCAGCTTGCCAATGGGAATTCTGTGTATATAGAACCTCTTAGCGAGGATTGTTCTATACACTGGGAAACAAGTCCGAGAGGCACAATTATTCGCTACCGCGTCGTAGGAAGCGGTTGTGAGCAGGAGCCGGGGCCTGACAGTTTCATACGGACGCTTACGCCTCCTCCTCAGTAGTAAAGCAAAAAATATTTCTGTTCCGTGCTTCTATTTAATAGCATTTGATGTGGTTTGCATATACGGGCAGTAGGCGCGTTCGTGGCAGTTTCTGCATGTCTGTTCATTCAACGGGAATGCAGTGAAATCTCCTTTTCTTAAATCCGAAACTGTTTTTTCAAGATACTTGAGGCATGACTCTATGTAATCATCCATTGTGTTGCTGTCTTTTTTCCCGGGCACCCATGTGATTTTGGTGTCTTTGACAGAGTATATGCCTGCGCGGTTTACTTTAAATCCGAGGGATTTCATCAAAGCCGCATAAAGGAACAACTGAAGGCTTGCGCCTTTATTCACAATCTCTGTCCTGCTGAGCTGCGCTGTACCTGTCTTATAGTCAATAAGCTCAACTTCGCTGTCAGTTTTTTTATCTATTCTGTCTATCTTCCCTTTGAGCTTTATATTTTTTATGACCTCTCCTTCAACAGGCGCTTCAGCCTTTATAAAGGAATATCCTTCGTCTCTGAGCTCGCTTTCAATCTCATAGATTTCAGGAAGGATGGAAAGGAACGAATCTCTTATGAAATTTTTCCAGTAGTTTTCCAGAGGTTTTTCATCAAGCAGTTTTCCAAGGAGTTTTTCTGCCGCTGCCTTCATCTCATTAAAGTCCCGATAAGATCGGGATTTTGCCATTAACTCCGCCATGATTTCATGGATTATTGTGCCGAGAAGCATTGCCTCAATCTCATATTCTTTTGTCTCTGAAGGCTCAAGCCTGAGAATCTTTTCTATGAAGAATTTCCTGTGGCAGGTCCTGTATGCGTCTATGTCCGTAACTCTTATCTTTGAGTTTTCGCCGAACTGTTTTTTTATCAGCCTGCTTTTGATGCCTATTTCTTTTATATGCGATGCGAGGGGAATTTCCGGATGCCTCAACATCTCTTCTTCCCTGCACAGGATTCCGGGTGTTTTCTCTGTAGCCTCAGCCTTCCATGGCAGGAAAGGCGAGGGCAGGAAAAGCCTGTCTGCCTCCATTGCAGCATAGGAGAGGTGGAGGTTTTTTGATGGTAGTGCTGCTGTCAACCGCCGGAATATAAACTGCTGAAGGTGCAGGTATCTCTTCATATTAACAAGGCCTAATTTTGTCTTAACATTGTCCGGCAAAAGAAGGTCTATCTCAGGCATTGAAGGCAAATCGCCGTCTTTCAGGCCTCCGAGGTATAGATATTCAGGCTCTGTACAGCGCAGCTCAAAGAACCCTGAGACCTGCACACCTTCTCCCTCTGCCTCTTTCTCTGAAGTGTTCAGGATGTATCTGAGGCTGTCAATGAATTCCCGTAAACTATACGACAAATCCCCCCATCCCCCCTTTAGTAAAGGGGGGCGAGGGGGGATTTGTAGCAGATTGTCAATGAGGGCCAGCTCTTTCAGAAACCCTGAGACCTGTTCTTTGGCGTCTGCATCTTCAGGACGAGAGAAATCAAGATCTGAAAGAAGTTTGTGGAGGGCTTCTGATATCTGCTTGAAGGTCCCTCTGTCTTTCAGGGATTCAAGCGGTTTGAGCTTTTTAAATATCCATTTGAACTCTTTTTCAGTCTCAGGGAGAATGTCTCTTAGTGCAAGGCTCTTAACATTCGACAATGTTTTTGATAAGCCCAGCCATGAGTTTTTGCCTTTGATTATCCCTGAGTAAAGCGATATCTGAGGAATCCACTCTCTGAATAAAGCAGGCATTTTTTCGAAATGCGGGGATGTAAGGAACCGTGAAAATGGAAGCCTCGGATAGTCGTCAGCAATTGATTCAAGCAAGGCAGTGAGGGCAAGGTAAGGCTCTGTCTTTCCCAATGGTTTTGAGGCGGAGAATGTGCATGGTATGCCGTATCTTTTGAACACCCTCTGTACAATGTCATGGTAAGTGTGCAGTTTTGGGAAAGCGACTATTATCTTGCCTAAAGACCTGCACCTGCCTGATATAAACAGGTTTTTGATATGCCGGGCAATGCCCTCAACCTCTTCGTCTATTCCCGGATATGAGACATAGGACAGCCTTTTTTCTGATGACGGCAGGGGAAGGGCTGTCTCAGAGCCGGAAGTGGTCGTTTCAATATTAAAGTTATTCTTTATAAAATCATCAAAACTATTTGTTATTAAAGTAAAATTATTATCATATGGCATTGAGATAAGGGTTGTCTCCGTCTGCTCAACCATGCTCTTGAGGATACGTTCTTCTGAGGGGGTTACCTCGTAAAATCCGTCAAGAATTAGGATGGCAGGGCTGTAATTATGCTCCCTTATAATCGCAGGGCACTCTGCCATAACATCGTTTTCATCAATGAGATTTTGCGCAGCCAGCGCTTCCTGATATTTCCTGAAGATTTCAGTTGCATCCATGGCCCTTTTCGAGCCTTCTTCTGGGACGTTGAGTTCTTCAAACACGCTTTTGAGTTCTTTGTGGATGGACTCAATGTCTTTGCCTGGGCGGTATTGCTTAATCTCATCAATAAAGCTGCTTATGACCGAAGAGAAGCCGATGCCTTTGCCTGACAGCTGTGAGATTATGATGGGTATAACTGATCCGGATATCGGGGTTTTATTTCCATGAAGGGAGTAGAGTTTCTTTGAAAGCTGTTTTATTGTCATCATCCCCGGCGGGATATAGGTGTTTTCTGTCAGTTTATGGAAAATTTTCTGGCTTTCTCTTATTTTCCACGGGGTAGGGGAGAGGCAGAGGATTTTGGAATAATCGCTGCCTTTTATTCTTGAGGCTGCTTCTTTCAGGAGCTCTTCTGTAGAACCTCTTCTGCTGAACGGGACATGAAAGACCTTTATCTGTTTTTGCATAATTTTACCCTGAAATTGCATAATATTTTAGAATGCCTTTCAAGGAGGCTGTGCCTGTCTTTCGGCAATATTAAACTACCTTTGCAGATTGCAGGTGGTAATACAATATATCGGGTTATCCCAAGATGTTGTGCGAGGCTATCCGCTCCGAGAGACTTCAGCCTCTATTCTGACAGACCCGTGAATTTTGCCTCAATCCAGACACGGCCTCCTCACATATTTTATCCACACATACCTGCCAAATATATTACGTCCTGTAGTCCGCGTTGACCCTTATATATTCTTCCGTAAGGTCGCAGGTTAAAACTTTTGCTGATGCAGAGCCTTTGTTCAGATTTATCAGTATGCTTGCCTCGCTGTTGTTTTTCAGATAATTATTCGCCTCTGCGTCTTTTCCCGTGCCTGTGCCTTTATTTACGACTTTGATATTTCCTAAATGAATGGATACCTTTTCTTCAATAAATTTTATCCCTGAATATCCGAGCGCAGCCATAATACGGCCCCAGTTTGCATCATTTCCGTAAACTGCTGTCTTTACGAGATTGGAATTTGCGACAGCGAATGCGGCCTTTTCCGCTTCTTTCTCATCAGCCGCGCCTTCAACCTCTATTACGATTAATTTTGTGGCTCCTTCTCCGTCTTTAACGATAAGCCTTGAAAGTTCGCACGTAACCTCATCAAGGGCATTTTTAAAAATTTTATACGATGCAGAGTTCTCTTTGATTTCAGAATTGCCCAGCATTCCATTGGCCATTATCAGCGCCGTGTCATTTGTGGACATATCGCCGTCTATTGTTATCCTGTTAAATGATTTTCTCACGGAATCCTTTAAAGCCTTGCTTAGCGCTCTTTTTTCTATTGCGATATCAGTCATGATAAAACACAGCATTGTTGCCATATTCGGAGCTATCATGCCGGCGCCCTTGCAGATGCCTGTCATGGTTCCGGTCCTGTTTTTGATTTTTATTTTTTTTGCGATGGCCTTAGGAAATGTGTCTGTTGTCATTATTGCAGATACAATATGACGCAGGCTTGCCCTGCCAAGATTAGCTGTGAGAACGGGAATTGCAGCCCTTATCTTTTCCATAGGCATCGGCGTTCCGATGACTCCTGTTGAGCAGACATAGACCAGGGAAGGTTTAATTTTAAGATTTTTTGCCGTGAGCAACGCTGTCTCAGCGGCATCCTGCATCCCTTTCCTGCCTGTGCACGCATTTGCATTTCCGCTGTTTACGGTTATCGCCTGTCCCCTGCCGGCTTTGATTTTTTCCATATCAAGCCTTACCGGCGCAGCTTTTACCTTGTTTGTTGTAAAGGCGCCTGCGATGTTTGCCTCTGTCTTAGAATAAATTAGTGCGATGTCTTTTCTTCCCGGCTTTTTGATTGCGGCTTCTCCGGCAGAGAACAGGAAACCTTCGGGGATGTATGTTTTGTCTTTATTCTTCAGCATTGCACCTATTTTATCATATTTATAATACATTAAAGATATTTCATTTCCAAAGCATGTTTTTTGTAATCATGATTGTGTAAAATAATATCTGATGAGAGAAAATTCGCGATGGATAAAAATGTTTTCCGTAATTAAGGATAGAACCGGCACGGCTTTTACTGTTTTGTGGCAGTCAGTTAAATCTTTTATTAAAAATGATAATTCTTCTGCGGCTGCCTCGCTTGCATATTACTCGCTTTTTGCTTTGATTCCGCTGCTGCTCTTGCTGTTTTTTGCTCTCAGTTTTTTTATAACGTCTTCCAGGTCTGTTATGCAGAGGATTACCATGCTTATAAGCCAGTTTATCCCTTATTACGGCGACACTATACTTAACGAGGTTTACGCTCTGGCGAGGCATAAGGGCATGTGGAAAATAATAAGCATAGTTGCGCTTTTGTGGACTTCAATGCCACTGATGAGCACGCTGAGAACCGCGTTTTATAATATTTTTAAGGTGGAGAAAAAGCGCTCTTTCCTGAGGGCCAATGTTCTGGATCTCGGTGTAATACTCCTTACTTTATCTCTTCTTGTGGCCGTTAGTTTTTCGAGCGTGGCATTCAAAAAGTTTCTTGTCCTTGGCGGCAGCACGGTTCTTTATGATATCGCGTCATATTGTCTTACTGCTGTCGTAATATCGGTATTCTATCTTGTTTTTGTGCCTGCGAAGGTTCGGTTCAGTTATATATTGGCAGGCTCTGTGCTTACCACATTATTGTGGGGGATAATCAGGCCTGTATTCGGCCTTTTCCTTTCATACAATCCTCAGTATGGTATTACCTTTGGCTCATTGAAGGCATTGTTTATCGTTATTATATGGATATATTACTCGTTCAGCGTGCTTCTCTTCGGAACTGAGTTAATAGCCAACTTGAGGAGAAAAGACATTCTGATGCTGCGCGGGCTGTTTTATGAAACTCATACTGACAGGAGGACACAAAAGCTTAAAAGAAAGTTCGGGCGGGATTATAAGGCAGGAGAGATTATATTTGATGAAGGAGAAAAAGGCAGCGAGATGTTTTATGTCCTATCCGGCAGTGTGAGGCTGATTAAAAAAGGGCAGACGCTGAGGGTTATGCAGAAGGGCGAATACTTCGGAGATATGGCTCTGTTAATCGGGACTCCGAGAACAACGGGCGCACAGGCAGAGGAGGACAACACATCTCTCGCCGTTATAACTCCAGAGAATTTTGAAACGCTTCTAAGGGAAGAGCCGAAGATAGCGATTTCATTTTTGAAGGAAATGGCCAGCAGGCTGAAAAAGACCAATGAAATTCTGCAGTGAAACCTTGGTGAAATTATATTTGATTTTCTGTATCATAAGGCTTGCCATTAGACAGCGGGATGGAGGAAAAGGGGCGTAGATGGAATTAAACTCTTCTGCAGGAAAAGACAAAAGCGCACTAATAGAAAGGCTTCTCAAAGAACTTCCTGTCTTTAAAAATCTTTCTGATAATTATTTGAGTCAGTTTGCAGGGGATTTCATTGTCTTTCAGGTCAAAAAGGGTGAAACGGTATTTTATCAGTCTGACAGCAGCACGGACCTTTACATAGTTCTTGAAGGCGCAGTAAGGGCATCTCTGTTAAATCAAGAGGGTCAGGAACTGGTTCTTGCAACCTTTGACAAGGGGGATTTTTTCGGCGAGATGAGCCTTCTTGACGGCAAGCCGAGGTCTGCCACAATGATAGCGGCAGAAGATTCTATTCTTGGAATGCTGAAGAGGGAAAAGTTTCTTTCCGCAGTTAAAAACGACCCCATGATTGCCATTGACCTTCTCTCTGCTGTAGTGCAGAGGCTGAGAATGGCAGACGGCATGATAGAATCCTTGGCGTTTCTGGATGTCAGCCAGAGACTGATGGAGCTGCTTTTGCAGACAGCAAAGGCAGAAGGCGAAAAAGACAAGAGCGGATTTTTCAGGATAAAAAAGCTTACCCACAAGGAACTGGCGGCCCGCATAGGCGCATCAAGGGAAGCCATATCCAAAGTGATAAAGGCGCTTGCTTTCAGGGGTGTTGTCAGGGAGGATGGAGATTATTTCCTTATCTCTCCTGAAGCTGAAACCGGCATATAGGCATTTGGCTTGACGCAAGGTGAATTTTCACTTGACAGTGCCATCTTATACCCTTACACTTTGATATATAAAGTGTATAGATGTCTTCCGGTCTCATTTTAATAGGTTGAGTTCTAAATTCTTGCGAAGATAAATATAGTAAAAATAGGGAGGTATAGTCGAGTGGGCAAAAAAATGATAGCTGTATTCTTTTTCCTTTTCGTATTTATTTTTTATTCCTCTGTTAATGTTTTTGAGTGTTTTGCCGAATTAAAATGCGTTAATACGGAGGGCGAGGCTGTCATCGTGAACAACGATGTGCCGTCTGCAAAGGCAGAGGCAATAGCAAGGGCAAAATGGAGCGCGATAGAGCAGGCGGTGGGCGTTGAGGTCAAGGCTCAGAGCGTGGTCCAGAATATGACACTTGTTGACGATGCTATAAGCAAACAGATAAGAGGCGTTATTTCTAATTTTAAGGAGCTTGCCAAAGAAACACGGAAGGAGACGTTCTGGGTCAGGATAAACGCTTGTGTAGAACCCTTAAAGGCAAGAGATGCTGTATCGTCCCTTGCGCTTAATAATTCTATAGCTGTGTTTATACCTGCAAAAAAGCCAAAGGTTGTCAAGGAAATGGAGGAGATTCACAAAACACCTTACGGCAAAACCGAAAGGAGCGGGCTTGCAACCAAAGATGAATATGATGAAACCAACATACTGTCAGAGAATCTTATAGGCAGGCTTACAGAGCAGGGCTATACTGTTATTGACGTTGCGCCGACCCATGCAGCAGATGCACAGGAAATAGAGAAAGCAGCTAAAGGCGGCAATTCCATGACTGTAAGGAGTTTGATGTATAAATTCCTCTCAAACATCCTCCTTATAGGGAAGATTGATTACACTATTTCCACGAGGAAGGGTCAGGACATAGGATACGGCATATCCATGCCTTTTAATAATGTGACAGTAAGACTGACTTACCGCATTGTAACAAGGGATAGCTCAGGAAAGACAATTATACTTACTGCCGGCACAGAAGAAGGCAAGGGCATGGCAATGAATGTGGAGGATGCCGCCGCAAGCGGATTGAAAGATTTGTCAACAAAACTTATTCCGGTTGTAATGGATAAAGTCGGCCAGTATATTAAGGGCATTGCAAAGAAGGTTCAGGTTAAGGTCGGCGGCGTCAATGATATAAATACAAACTTTGAGGTTAAGGATATTCTTCAAAACATTGCATGGGTAACAAATGTGGAAGAGAAGGGGCTTGGAGAATTTACATTGAGCTACCCTGAAAATCCTATTTATCTTGCAAACAGCATAAGCCAGAAGGGCAATTTCCAGATAGTGAACTTTTCACCGTATTCAATAACTATAAGATACCAGAAATAAAGGGGGTTGCAATGAAAATCAGGCAGTTAATAATCTCTGCAGTAACTATTACAACAGCGGCTTTTGCCGCATCTTCCTGCGCTCCGAAACTGAGCATCTCAGAGTTCAGGCAGACGGCAATTGACTCCAAGACAGCGTCTCACCAATTGCCTCAGTATGTTATAGATAAGAAAAAGGCTAAACTGGCAGTTCTGCCGCCTGGCGATTCCACCCAGTTCAGAACTGCTTGCGGGCTGGGACAGTCAGCGCATGAAAATTTCACGCAGACACTCGCAAAGATAGGCACTGTGGAGGTTGTTGAGAGGAGCCAGCTCGATGCCTTTATGCAGGAAATGAAGTTTCAGGCGGGAATCACGAGCGAAGTAGACGCTAATAAGTTCATGCAGATTGCAAAGGGTGTGGATTTTGTATTTGTGGGAGCTGTTTCATCTGCAGGCGTCAACGCATCATTTATACCAGGAGGACAGAGAAAGAATATTTTTACGGGACAGATGTACTATGCAAATCCCGCATGCACCGAGTCAGGAAAGGTGCTGGTTAATTACAGGCTTATTACTTTTCCTTCAGGCAGTGTCCAGCAGGTATTCCAGCTTGACGGCCAGAAAACTAATTTACCCAGAAATGTAAGCAGCTCATATGACTGCAGGGTTCAGAATCCGTGCGGCTTGCTTCAAGAGGCTGTATACCGCGCTATTGACGATGTTAAAGAGTCTCTTGCCGAAGCCTTCCCCGTTTACGGTTATATTTCCAAGACCATGACTCACAATTCAAACAAGAAAAGCAGGATAGCGTTTCTGAGCCTTGGCAAGGCAGACGGCGTTGAGGCAGGCAGCACAGTTGACATAATAGAATTTGTTCCTGAAAAAGACCCTGTAAAAGGCACTACATCACTTGTCCCCCGCGTTATTGCGGAGTGCACAGTGACCGAGACAGAGTTTTTCCCGGACAGAAGCATCTGTGTCATCCCTGAAGAAAGCGCTGATTATGTCTTTGTAAAGCATGCTGTCAGGACAAAATCTAAAACCGGCGTTTTCAGGGGCCTACAGAAGATATACAGAAAGGTCATGTAGGGGTTAATGCGAGATAAGGCAATGATACAGAAAGTTTTTGCGGCTATGGCTGTTTTCCTTATTTTGCTCTTCATAGCCGCATGTAAGCCTGTAAAGGATGAAAACACCATAAGGCAGGTTTTTTCCCTGCTCAATGAAACAGGATATGACGAGGCATTGAAGCTTATGGAAGGCAATGCCGAAACTCTTATGAGGAAATTAACTAAAGAGCAGTCAGGGGAGATTGCCGGCATTGTTTTTAAAAATCTGGTTCTGGATAAGGTTTCTAAAGATGAATTGTTGACATCCAAGGAGAAAGAAGCACGGATATACAGGGCAGGTTATCACATTGAGCTTAAGGACAAAAATATCCGTCCGGAAGCGGCGGAACTGCTTTCAAAGGTTGGAAACGGCGAAGCGCTCGTCTATGTGAATAAAAAAACAGGAAAAATCGCCAGTTTAATTGACCTGAAAGGCGGTGTTTTCGTCGCTTTATAGAAACTTTTAAGGCGGAGGTGAATTTTACCTTTACATATATCGCCGTTAGTGGTAAATAGTAAGAAGAGACAATGCTAATGCTATTAATAACTTTAACGACAAAACGAAGGAGGTAGGTATGAAGGGCTGTATGAGAGTTCTGTTTATGGTTTTTATTCTTGCGTTTGTTTCTTCATGCGGGAAGCAGGTTGCCAAATGCACTGACCCGACCGACAATCCGTCTCATCATTATCTGATGGGGATGCAGGCACTGGAGGAGAAAAAAATTGATGTTGCGCAGAGTAAGTTTGAAAGGGCTAATTTTTGCGATGAAAAGTTCTCTCCTGCCCATGACGGCCTTGCCATTGTTTCAGCTTATAAGATAAAGAAACAGGCAGATGCCGGATTCAAGAAGGTGGAAACAGAAAGAGCAATGCAGCATCTTAAGAAGGCAGGCAAACTTGCGGAAAGCGCTGAGGATAAATTTGACCATCTTGTGGCAACGATGAGGGTGTATAGCGCTATTAAACCAACAAAAGACTGGCTGAAGACAGCAGAAGACGCTTTCAGCGATATCCGCAATCTGAAGGTTGAAGAAAAGAAACTGACTTACTATCAGGGCAAAGAGGCTGCGGATTATTTTATGGGCAAGGCATATCTCAATGCATTGGAGTTCAGGCAGGCAAGGGATAAGTTTGCCGATGTCCTGAATGCAAAGAGAGAGGGCAAATGGAATGAGAAAGCTGACAAAGCGCATAAGCGCGTAGACAAGATAGTCCGCGCTATGGCAGGCATTACAGTAGGAGATGTCGGCAAGCAGATAGCTGTTAAAGATTCAGTCACAAGGGCAGACCTTGCGGCGCTTCTTATTGTCGAGATGAAACTTGACAAGCTCTTCGCCGGGCGCATTCCTGTTAAATCAAAGGTTGACAAGATGAAGGCGGAGTTCACGCCTGCTGATATGCTTAACCATCCCTTTAAAGAAGAGGTTCTTACAATAATGAAGTGGAAGGTGAGAGGGCTTGAGCCTAAGTTTGACGAGAACACAAAGGCATATCTTTTCAAACCAACAGATGTGGTAAAACGCGGTGAGATGGCATTAATCCTTGAGGATGTGCTGATAAAACTCACGGGAGATGAGAAGGTTGCTACTGCATATTTTGGACAGGATAAATCACCATTCCCTGATGTTAAAGCAACATCACATTTTTACAATGCGGTTATGAATATGACAACCCGCGGAATTATGGAAGGCGAGCTTTCCGGTGAATTCAGGGTTGGCGCTCCCGTTGATGGCGCAGAGGCATTGCTTGCAATGAGAGTGCTGAAACAGAAAATGAACATTTATTAGCAATAAGCTAAAAGGTGGAAAAGGGAGGACGATATGAGACGTAGGAAATGGATTATAGGAGCTTTGATTCTAATCTTGGGAATGGCAGGTATTGCTGTTGCCCAGCAATACCCGATGGGTGACCCTATGGGCGGACAGCAGCAGCCTGCGCAGCCGGATAGCACTGTTCAGCTCGATTCGAGCTTTACCGCTGCAAATGAGTGGCTGAGCAAGAATAACCTTTCTTTAACCGGCAGCGCCGGGGGCAGGGATGATGGTGCTGCTTTCGGTCAGGAAATGATTTTGTTTTACGGCGAGGCTTACGGCAATCCTGCGCATACCAATATCGCGCAAAGGGGAGGCATGGCTAAAAGGGCAGCAGTGGTTGTAGCCCAAAGGTCACTTGCAGAATATATGAACGGCTTTGCGATTGTCGGCGATACGCTGGTTAAAGACGGCGTAGCACAGTATGATGTAATCAGGTCTGCTGTTGCGGGGTTCATAAAAGGCATGCAGGTAGTATTTCAGGATTACAGCCCTGAGAAGGATACTGCCATTGCCATAATCAAGGTAGGAATGCACGGGCCGGACGGCTTTGCAACCAGCGTATATAAAAAGATGTTTAAGACAGAAAAAAAGATGGATCCGCAATTTGTAAAGGCTATTCATGAAGTAGATGGCAAACCTGTTCCTAACTTTAAGGCAGTGGTAGTGCCTACTGAAAGTTACGATGGGCTTATAATTGACGCTACTGAGCAGAACTTCAGGCCTGCCCTGATAAACAGGGTGTTCACTCCAAAGGGAGAACTGCTTTACGACCCGTCAAAGATAAGCCAGAAGGTGCTGGTTGAGCAGGGATGCGGCGAATATACAAACAGCGTAGACAAGGCAAAGGCTGCCCTTGGCACGAGAGGAGTAAGAAATCCTCTTATTATCAAAGCAGTAGGCACGGTTAGTGTATCTGACCTTCAGGTATCCGATGATGACGCAGTGAGTATCTTTTCGGCAAACCAGAAGAAAGGTTTTTTTGCAAGCGCAAAAGTAGCATTTGTATTGAAATAAATAACGTTAAAGAGTCAACCCCGAGCTGCTCGGGGCATGGTTTTAAGCATGAGTGACAGACGATTAGAGCGTCTGTCACTCATGACGTTATGGGGGATTCTTTAGGAGGTAAAAGGCTGATGGCTATCTTAATAATATTCCTATGCATGGTTGCAGTTTTTTCTCCCCTGCCGTGTTCAGCTAAGACCCTTATTCTTGACGGAGATCTGGAAAGCAGGATAAAGATGTCCCAGCAGGTCAGCTTTGACGTCCAGCAGGGGGTAAAGACACTAACCTTTAAATTCGCTCTTCCGACCGAATTTTCCAATAAGGCAACGTCGCAGAGCATTGACGGCCTGAATATAAAATTCACGCCTGAACCGGTGTCAGTTGTTGACGATATAGATAAATTCGGCAACAGGTTTAAAAAGGCAAGGTGGGAAAATCTAAAGCAGAGTGTTAATGTCACAATATCATTCAATGCCGGCATAAAAGCGGAACTTCGTTCAATGGAGAGCACTGCGGCGTTTCCTCTAAACGGTATTTCAGGTGACGATGCGGTATTTCTCAAGCCCACGCAGATGGTGCAGAGCGAAAATGAAGAAATAATAGCTCTCTCAAGGAGGCTTACAGCGAATGCAAGGACAACTCACGATGCCGTGAACGCAATTCTTAACTGGGTCGCTGACAATGTGAAGTATACTTACAACCCCCCTCAATACGATGCGATACACACAATGAAAACCGGCAGAGGCAACTGCCAGAATTTCGCCCATCTTTCAATGGCATTACTAAGAGCAGCAGGCATTCCTTCAAGAATTGTCGGCGGCATCAGCCTTAAGCGCCAGTGGAAAGTCCCTGTTGAAAATGGCTATCTTGTGCAGGACATGGGGCAGGGAGGCCATGCATGGATGGAGATATTTTTTCCTGATTTAGGATGGCTTTCCTATGATCCCCAGCAGTCAAGGCAGTTTACTTCAACAAGACATATCAAGCAGACCCACGGACTTGATTCAAAAGACATTAATGATTCATGGTCTGCATCGCCTTATCTGCCGAAATACAGCGAGGACATAGAAGCGGTATTTAATAATGACAACATCAATATAAAACTAAGGGCGTCAAAGAGCGCGCCGGCATCTTACATTATGAGCAATAATCTGATGGCAAAGGCGGTGTATGAAAAACCATTGCCTCCTGTTGTTAAGCCGCTTCCGCCAATAGCAAAACCCGAACCTCCTGTTAGGCCTCCTCCTAAAAAGAAAGGCATTGTTGAATTCGGCAATATGGAATTTCCAACACTTGTTGATGCCTATCAGACTGTTGGAAATGTTGCTACGAGGATTCTTGATAAGGAGACTGCCGAGTACGTAACGTCCAGATATGTCTATGCTCAGGCATTTACTGTGACTGATGCAATGACCATGTATGATATATCGCTTGCGCTTAGAAAATTTGGAGGCGATGGCACTCTATATATTGATGTTGTTAAAGATGAAAACGGAAAACCAGGTTTCACGGGAGAAAGATCGCTGCCTGTTTACCTCGGGAACATAAGGTTTCGCCCCGGCTATTATTGGGTTAACTTTGTGTTTGCAAAAGGCAATGAGCCGTCGCCTGTTCTTAAGCCCGGCAAGTACTGGATAATTCTCAGGCATTCGGGCGAGGCAATAGTAAACTGGTTCTTTATTCCCGGCAATGCTTATGGAGACGGAGATGATACACGCTCAACAGTGAAGGGCTATAAATGGGAAGACCTGCTGAATTATGATTTTGTGTTTAAAGTAAAAGGAAGAGTGTAGTGAAAATACTTGGATTGTGCTCGGCATTTATTTTTTTATTTATATGCGTCTCAGACGTTTTGCCGGGTGCAGACACGGCTCCCCGAGCTGAGAAGGCACAGAAACAAAATCCTCCTCTGTCTAAACAAGAAATTCAAAAGTTAAGAGACATAGCAATGATTATCTCAGGAGAAATAATAAGAGGAAGCATAAAGTCTGTCACAGTAATGGATTTTAAGGATATTGGCGGCAAACCTTCAAAGATGGGGAAAACAGTTGCCGCTGAATTCAGAAGGCAGATGGAAGCTTTAGACAAGACGAATTTTACTGTTGTGGACAGCGGAGGAGGCGCTTTTGTTACGGGAATGTTTCTTCCATTTAAGGGCGGCGATAAGTGGAGGCTGGACATAAAGGTTTTTTTGCCTGACAACAGGCTTATTACATCCTACAGCGGTTTTTTCAGAAAAACAAAAGGGGTGAAGAAATGAAAAATATATTGTCAGTCTCATCAATTCTATTTGTTTTAATATTCCTTTCCTCATGCACACCGACAGAAAAGATAAAAAAAGACACGCCTGAAGCACAGGTGGTCTCTGAGGAAGATATGCCGAAGATCGTTGCTGTCCTGCCTTTTCAGAATGAGACAAAGGAGATCGGCATTGCAAATCAGACAAGAAGGGCCTTCTACAATCATTTCAGCTCGAAACCGTACAGAGATGTTGAACTCGGCGTGGTTGATGAAAAAATTGTCCATCTCGAAAAATCATCGGGAAAGAGCATCCTTGATCTAAAACCCCAGGAGATATGCCAGTCAATCGGATGCGACGGTTTAATCTACGGCAAGGTAACTGATTATACCAAAACTTATGCAGTGGCGTATTCGCAATTGGGCGTAGAGGCTGAGGTATGGATGATAAATACAAAGACAGGCAAAGAGGTTTTTAGGATGAAGGATGCTGTGAGATACCATGAGGGCGGTATTCCCATGTCTCCTCTCGGGCTAATAATGACTGTTGTATCAACGGCAATGAATCTTCGGGAGATCCAGCAGGTAAGGCTGGTGAATGAGCTTGCGCATAAATTTAACGAGAAAATCCCAACGCCGGCAGGAATGGCAACAGAAGACAGGCCACTGATAAAGGAAGTTTTAACCAATGTGAAAGAAGGCCCATTCGGCAAAGGCAAGATAATAAGGGTAGGGCTTGAAGGCGAAAAAGGCGCGGTTGCAATGTTTGATATAGGAAATTTCAGGAAGGCTGTATTGATGAAAGAGACAAAACCCGGTATTTATCTCGGCGAATATCTTGTGATGCCAGGGGACAACTCAGCAGATATGCCTGTTATTGCATATTTGAAAAGACCCGGAGGACTTGAGAGCCAGTGGATTGATGTAAGCGGTTTTGTGACTATTGATACCACTCCTCCGTCTCAGATAAAGGGTATTCGGGCGCGGGGATTTCAGGACAGGATAGAGATTTCATGGGAGGCGCTGAAAAACATACCTGATTTAAAGGGATATAAAGTTTTAAGGAGCGTGCAGCCGTTAAGCGGATATTCTGAAATTGCAAAGGTCGAACTGAACGTATTTGAAGACAGGACAGTAAAACCAAATATAACCTACTATTACAGGGTTTCAGCCTTTGACCAGACAGGCAACGAGTCAGAGATCCATGACCCGATAAGGGTATCGCTGATATCGAAAGAGCCGGTCATGATTTCAGGCGAGATTAAGAAAGATACTGCCCTTTCAGGAATATTTATTGTGAAGGGGAATCTGGTTGTGCCAAAAGGATTGTCACTCGCTCTGGAGCCTGAGACGAGAATGATGTTCGACGAGGATGCCTCGCTTGTTGTTTATGGAAAGCTGATTGCGAACGCAAAGGATTCGCCTGTGGAATTCATCCCCTCGGGAAACAAAAAATGGAAGGGTATAACAGCTGACGATGCAAGCGTTGAGATGAACGGGTTTCGTATAAAGGGCGCTGCAATGGCGGCATTTCTTAAAAATACCGACGGCTCCGTGGAAAATGGCGTAATAACAGACAGCGATACGGGGATTTCGATCTCGGGCGCTCCTTCTGTCACGGCAAAGAATTTAACTATCTCAGGCAATAAGACTGGAATGGAATTACAAAAAACAAATGCAAAAATTATTCAGAATAGCATTTTTCAGAATACAGACGGGCTTGTTATCAAAAGCTTTTCAGGCGAGATAAAAGACAACAACATCGTTGACAATGAGAAGAACATCTCATCCGAATCAAACATAAAAATTGGCGCAAACTATCTCGGCTCCATAAACGTAGATGAGATGAGAATCAAAGGGATTAGTTTAACAAAGACCTATGATAATAAAGTTCCTGATGGCAAGATTGTGGATGCCATTTCAAACCCTTATGCAAATCTAAACCATGAAGAGCGCCAGAAAAAAGCAGCAGAAATCTTATTAGAGGCAGGGACTTATTTCAGGCAGAGGAATTACGGCAAGGCAGTTACTCTTTTTGAAGAGGCCCTGAAAGCGCTGCCGACCGCTGATACGTATTATTACATTGCGCTTTGTTATCAGGAGATGAAGGAAGACGAAAAGGCGCTGAGATATCTGAAAGAAGGCGTTGAGAAATTCCCGAAAGATTCCACACTTCAAAAATCCCTCGGTCTTATGTATTACCAGAAGGGCAGAGATGCCGAAGCAAAGAAAGTGTTTGAAGAAGTCCTGCGGCTGAGCCCGGAAGACAGACAGGTAAAATTTCTGCTGGAGAGAATTGGAAAGTAAATAAAGAAATGGTTCAACGTTGTTTAACGTTGTTCACAAATGGTTCAACATGTCCGGAAGAAAAAAAATAATTTCCATGCTGATTTTATTTCTCGCACTTATTGCCAGTGTAGGCTTGGCACATGGTGGGAAGAATGAAGCGGAAAGCTTATGGGAGCTCGGTGAAAAGGCTTATGATGCAGGCAGATATAAAGAAGCCCTTTCTTATTATGAAAAATCACTCTCTAAGTGCGCAGGGGATATTGAGTGCGCTGCATCCAACCTTAACGGCATCGGCGCAGTTTATGAGGCATTGGACAACGACAAAAAGGCGCTTAAGTATTATGAAGAGGCCCTTGCTGCAGCAAGGAAAATAAACAACAGGGATCTGATCGCAACGAACCTTTTTAATGTGGGAGCGGTCTACAGCCGAACGTTTCATCAATACGAGAAGGCATTGGTCCTCTTTGAGGAATCCTTGACGATATTCAGGGAACTGAAAAGCAAGGAGAGCCTCGCCGTTGTCCTGTTCAACGCCGGCAAGGCCGCGCAGGTGCTCGGAAGATACGAAAAGGCATTGTCCTATTTCGATCAATCCCTGAAGATGAACAGGGAGATCAACAACCTGGGCGGTGTTGCGGGGAATCTGAACCTCATTGCCAGTGCCTATGCGGACCTCGGACAATTGGACAAACCGCTGGCCTACTATGAGGAAGCGCTCAGGATAAATCGTCAGCTTGCTGTTCCGAAAGAGATAGCAATCACCCTAATGAACATCGGGAATTTGTACTGCGACCTTGTTCAACATGACAAGGCCTTTTCCTACTATGAAGAGGCGCTGGATATCCAAAAGAAGAACGATCTTAAGAATGAAATGGCCGCAACCCTGAACAACATCGGGACATTATACAAGGGCCTGAATCAATACGACAAGGCCCTTTCGTACTATGAGGCGTCTTTAAAGGCGAACAGAGAACTCGACCGTTCACCCGACATAGCGACGAACTTGAACAACATGGGAGATGCCTACGCGTCATTGGGCAAATCCGATAAGGCGCTTTCTGCCTACCAGGAATCGCTCAGCTTGGAAAAACAGGTTAACAGGCCGGTGAAGATGGCCATCGTTCTCAACAACATGGGCATGGAGCAATTCCGACTCGGTCAGTATGAAAAAGCGCTTAATTATCTCAGAGAGGCGCTCAAGATAGAGAAGAAATTGAATAATCCACATAATATCGCTGCCAGGCTTAATAATATCGGAGCTGTTTATCTCCGGCAGAAAAAATACAGAGAAGCCGAAGAAGTATTTCTTGAAAGAAGGGATATTGAAAAGAGAATCACAAAGACCAGATTAATACATGCCGGATTAATAGAAGTTTATATTGCAACTAAAAGATATGATGAGGCATTGGCCTTGCTGAAAGAACTGCCTCCAAGCTGGAGGGATAACAGGAATCGCCGCATGGAATATCATACACAGTATGGTCTGGCATTGAAAGGCAAGGGACTATTCAGGGAGTCTGCGCAGGAATTGTTAAAGGCGGTTTCAATAGTTGAAGAGATAAGGCGTTCAGTGGGTGAGAAGAGTGAGTTTTTTGCCGGTGGCGGTTTTATCAGCAGGTTAACACCTCACAGAGAGCTTATGGCAGTTCTCTCAGAAATGGCTCTAAGAGGAGAAATGTCGGATGACAGTTTCAAGCCTTACGGCAGGGATTTAGCATCCAGCGCATTTTATTTTTCGGAGTTTATAAAGGCAAGGGCGCTTCTTGAGACAATGGCAGGCTCTGCAAGAAAATATGACGAGCCTGAAATTCTTTCTGAAATAAAAAATAGAGAGGCAGATATTCTAAAGGAGCTTTCATCCATAGAAGATGGATGGGAGGCGGCCTATTCAAAAGGCGAGGCTGTTTTCAAAAGACTTTCGCAGAGAAAAGAAGAGCTTAATAGAGAGCTAAATTCTCTGATTTCCTCTATAAGAAAAAATTTTCCTGTATATGCTGCCATAAATTATCCAAGGCCCATGCCTGCTGAAGACATGCCATTAAAGGATAATGAAGTCTTGATAGAGTTCGGGATAAGCAATGATGCAGTTGTTGTTTTTGTTGTAAGAAAAAGCGGCGTAAATAAAATCCATAAAATAAACATCTCTGGAGAGGAACTGACCGGGAAGGTAAAGAAATTTATAGAACCTTTAAATTCTGGAAGGCACTCTGAATTTTCAACAAAGTTAGCAAAAGAGCTTTATGATATTCTGCTCTCAGCGGCTCTAAAAAATGTGAAGGATATAGAAAGGTTAATAATCGTTCCCGATGGTATTCTTGGGCTTTTGCCGTTTGAATCTCTTGTTGTGAAGGAAGGGAAGAATTACAAAGACACCTTATTTGTCACTGATAAATGGACAATGTCGTACAGCCAGTCTGCCACAACCCTTGCATTAACAAGGCTTTTTAAACCTTCAATGGCTAAGAAACTTTTTTTTGCGCTTGGTAATCCGGTATACGATAAATCAGACCCAAGATATGCTGCCTATAAACAGGGGAAAACACAGACGATTGCCGGACAAAATCTTAAGCAATACGCTTATCGTGGAGTTACCGTTGTCCCTAAAGAAGGCACAGCAGGAGATACAGTTACATGGGAAGATGTCGTGTATCCACCTCTTCCTGAAACAGAGGACGAGATAAGGGAGATTGCAAGACTCTTTGGAGTAAAGCCTGAGCTGCCTGATGTTCTTCTTGGTGTTTTAGCCACCGAAACAAATCTAAGAAATGTTGCACTTAAGGACTATCGCTATCTGCATTTTGCCACACATGCCGATCTGCCCGGAAAGGTTCAGGGAATAAAGGAGCCGTTTATCATTTTAGGGCAGGTAGAGAACAGAGGGAATGATGATGGGTTCTTAACTCTGAGTGAGGTGCTGGAATTAAAGCTTGATGCCGACATGGTGGTTTTATCCGCATGTTCAACGGGGAAAGGTAAGATGATGGAAGGAGAGGGGGTCGCAAACTTTGCAAGGGCGTTTCAGCATGCAGGCACGAGAAGTGTTGTAGTGAGCCTATGGGAGGTGGCTTCAGACGCAGCAGTAGAATATATGAAGTCGTTTTATAGCCACATAAAGTCAGGCAAGAGCAAGGCAGAGGCATTGCAGCTTGCCCGAAAAGAAATAAAGGCGAAATACCCTAATCCATTTTACTGGGCAGTGTTTATATTGTACGGAGAGAGTTAAACTGCATCATAAATGTGAATTTTACCTTGACCTTATATTTATTGTGTTTTAATTTTTAATGCAAGCAAGATACATCAAAGGAGGAAGCTGCGATGAACAGAACTATTTTTTCAGCCGCTATTCTGATTTTTTCTCTTGTGTTTTTAAGTAATGCAGGGGCGTCTCCCGCAGAGATAGAGAGTGTCCCGAAAATCCAGAACATTGTCCTTTATCCGGACAGCGCAATGATAAAGAAAGAAGCAGCGGTTGCGGTTAAGAAAGGCGAAAATATCATAAGGATCTCAGGATTGACTGCAAATTTAACGGACGAATCTGTTCAGGTGAATATTAAGGAAAAAGCAGCTGTCAGAATATCCGGTGTCAGGGTTGAAAAGACCTATCTCCAGAAGACAATGCAGGATAAGATACAGAAACTCCAGCCGAGGCTTGACAGCATTAACGAGCTTATAAAGGAACACTCAAATGAAATCTCCGCAATAAACAGTTCTATCGAATTTTTAAAGAAGACAGTTCCCTTCCCGCAAAACCAGAAGGTTACACAATCCGAGGTCGAAGGCCATGCTAAGTTTATCGAAAAGTCTTTGTCGGTAAGCTATGACAGGACTGCTAAGATTGAAAATAAAATAAAGAAACTTAATGAAGAAAAGAGGGCAGTGGAAAATGAGCTTAAAAACCTAAGCTCATCAAGAGATGAAAGCAAAACAATCGTAATCAATCTGCTTTCGAACGCAGACAGGGAAATTAATCTTGGACTCTCCTATATCGTTACAAATGCAGGCTGGTCTCCGCAGTACGATGTTAGGGCTGACTCTGCCACAGGAAAGATTGATATGGCTTGCTTTGCGAGCATAGCCCAGTCTACCGGAGAGGACTGGAAGAATGCGAATATAGAGATATCAACGGCAAGGCCTTCTTACGGGCCTCCTCCGGAACTTTCCGCATGGTATGTGGATATTTATAAGCCGATGCCTTCAAGTTATAAATATAAAAAGGCTATTAAAGGTGAAGACTTCATTATGAGCAAAGAGAAGGCATCTGAGATGGTTCTGGAGCAGCGATTCGAAGAGCCGAAGATAAAGGCAGAGGCGACATCCTTCAGCTTTATAATCCCGGGCAAGGTTAATATTCCGTCAGACAACCAGCCGCACAGGATATTAATCGCATCCTCGTCCAAAGATGCTAAACTTGACTATTATGCAGCGCCGAAGCTCTCAAGACACGCGCATTTAAGGGCAGGCCTTAAAAATCCGCTTCCGTTTCCAATCTTTTCAGGACAGATGAGTATATTTTTAGATGAGCGGTTTGTGAATACAACATCTGTTGATAAGCAAATTCTTTCTGATGAGGACATGAACCTGTCACTCGGCATTGATGAAGGTATTAAGATAGAGAAAAAGCTCCTGAAGAAATTTACCGAATATTCCGGAGTGTTTTCAAAAGATACTCAAATAAATTACGAATATGCGATTGACATTGTCAGCAGTAAAGACAAAGAAATCGGAATTAATATCAGGGACAATTTTCCTGTTTCAAAGAATGAGCAGATAAAGGTTGTCCTTGAATCTCCCAAAAAAGAAGATGCAAAGACTTCTGACGATGGAATAATATCGTGGGATTTAAGGCTTAAGCCTAATGAGAAGAGGTATCTGAAAATAAAATTCAGGGTCGAGCATCCGAAGAATTTGAGAATTACTGGATTGGAGTAGGGTGCATAAAAGGGATTAGCCATGGGAATGATGAAACCAAAAGGGAGACTATTATGAAACACATCTTTTCAGTTATTGCTACTATACTTTTAGTTCTGCCTGCCTCTGTCTTTGCAGAGACAAGGGCGATAATTGCAGAAGGCGAATACATAATGGGCGACGGGGAGACTCCTGCAGTCGCCGAGGAGCGCGCGCAGAAAGAGGCAGTCAGACATGCATCTGAAAAGGCAGGGGCTTTTGTAAAAAGCTACACTAAAGTTAAAAATATGGCATTACAGGAAGATGTAATTGAGGTTATAGCCAATCATTCAATGAAGATTACCGTGCTGGAGAAGAAAAGGACAATGATGGGCGATGCAGTTAAGTTTTACTCAAAGATAAAGGCAGTCGTTACAACAGAGGAAATAGAGGCAAATCTTGAGAGGGTTCAGAAGGAAAGTAATATCATAGATATGTACAAGAGACTTATAGATGAATACAGCAGGCAAACAAAGGAGATGGTAGAACTGAAGAAAAAGCTCTCAGTTGCGGAGGGAGAAGATAAAAAGACAATACTGGGGAAAATTGCCGCGGAAGAAAATCTCTTTAAAGCAAACCTGTTGTTTGAGAAAGGAATGAAGGCTAAGGAATATTTTAAATCCGAAGATGCTCTGGAAGCATTTACAGGCGCGATTGCGTTAAATCCCATGTTTGCAGATGCATACGCTGCAAGAAGTGACGCATACAGTGAAATTTACCAGTCTAAAAAAGCCATTGACGATATCAATAAGGCAATTGAAATTGATCCTAAAACCCCCGATTTTTATGCTGTCAGAGCAATGACTTATCCAGGGTGTTCCGACTCATATAGAAAAGTTTGCAAGGCAGATGCAGGGGCTGAGGAGAACATGGTCGGAGATTTGAAATGCAGAGAAATCAAGCCTGACGATTGCAAGAAAGCTTTGAATGATATCGGGAAGGCTATTCAACTGAAACCGAAAAATCCTTACTATTATCTTATGAGAGCCGTTTTATATCTTCAGGCTGAAATGGATGACAGGGCCATAGAGGAGTTTGCAAAAGTTATAACCATGTCATCCAACTTATCAGAAGAATGGCCACTTTCTCTTGTTATGGCGTATGTGTCCAGGGCAGGGCTTGCAGAAAAGAAGGGCGATAAATATGCAGCTATTGCCGATTTAACATCAGCAATAACAGTTATTACGAATTCAAAATACTATAATGAGAAGCTAAGGAAACTCTCTAATATTTTAAGAGAAGCACGGAGTAAAAAATATACGGACAAACAAATGGAAGCAGTGATTGCAAAGGAATATAATATTGATCCCAAGAACGAAAATGAATTGAAGAGATTAAGATTCAGGGCAGACAATCTTCTTTATGTATTTGGCTTATACATAGCACGTTCTGATGTTTATATTAATATGGGTTTAAAGGAAAAAGCCGACAGAGACATTAAAACTGCCTGTGAGCAATATTGGTTCGAAGAAATTTGTAAAGACTTAGAAAAAGACACAAAGAAACCTGCCGGAAAGCCGACAAAGAAAAAACAATGACCAGGCATAAGGAGGGGAGCCGGTCATGCAGCAGCTTATGAGGATAAAGGGTTAAATCAATGCTAAAGTTACTGAATATCTCAGACCCAAAGGTTCTCATCGGGCTATCAGTCTTCTTTGTGCTGATAGGGGGAATGGTTATAGACCCTTTGGCAGGTCTTACATGCTTTGCGCTGGCAGGAATTCTTGCGTTAGTAGCGGGTTTGCGCGGAACAAGACGGCTGCGCTACCTTGCCTTTTTCTTATTGATAATCGTTAGCGCTCTTGCCGTTTCGAGATTCCCCGGAGCCAGCCAACACTTTGATGTGTATAAATCTAAGGCGGTGACAGGAGATATAAAATAATGATATGCAGATCTTTCTTGGCCGTTCTAATCTTTGCTTCTATTTCCCTAAGTTTAAATATAGCTTCTGCCGAACCGCTGAGCGCTTCAGGGCTAGATATGATTGGGCCTGATGAATATGAGGTCTTCAATGCAGTCCTTGAAAAATATGACGCTTTTGTCGTCATTGGGAGAACAACAATGACTGAAAGAAAATTGGATAGCGCGTCTATTAAGCACTTGACTCAATCGGGCGTGAAAGTTGATGATTATCTGGCTGATGACTTTAATAAGAAAAACATCATATCATATAAGATTGAAAAAAGATTTTCTAAGAAGAGATATTTCATGGATGAATCTTATCCGGTTCATCCGGGTAACGGCAAGGAAAGCGTAAAAATATCGAGGGCGGGCTTCGATAAAGAAAAAAATAGGGCAGTCATTTTTATAAGGTATCAGAGTATCGCAGCGCAAAAAGCATTTTACGAGGAAGGCAACTTTGTCTTTCTTGAAAGAAAGGAGAGCAAATGGATTGTAGTAAAAACAGTAATGGTATCGCAAAGGTATTACTAATGAAACGCATTTTTCAGATATTGTGCGCTTTTGCTGTCATCACATCAGGTCTAAGCCCTGCAATTGCCGCTGAAAAGCCGGAGATTTTTGTGCAGTTGGGGCATACTGATTTTTCAGGTCTTGGATCTTCAGTCGTGTTTTCGCATGCCGGCAAATATCTATCGTCTGCCGGCAGCAGCGGTGCAATAAAGCTATGGGAAGTAGAAACAGGAAGAGAGATAAAAACGCTGTTAGGGCATTCGGATAACTTAACTTCACAGGCTTTTTCTCATGATGATAGGTATTTGCTGTCGGTAAGCTTGGATAAAACAATCAAACTTTGGGATGTATCTACGGGCAAAGAGATAAGGACATTCATAGGGCATAAGAATCTCGTCAAATTTGTAGTCTTCAGCCCTGACGGCAAAACCGCTGCATCGTTGGACAGTAAAGAGATAAAACTCTGGGATATTAAAACAGGCAGAGAGATTAAATCATTTCAAGGAAATAAACATTTTGGAGAAGATTTTATTGCTATATCGTCTATGATTTTTTCACCTGACAATAAATATCTTGTTTCAATTAGCAGCGGGGGAAAAATTGTCGCATGGGAAGTTAGTTCAGGCGCAAGGATAGTCCAAATTGACAGATTTGAATTGTTTAATGCAACTAGTCCTGATTTCTTGGGGTTTTCGTCTGATGGGAAAGTAATCATAAGAGGAATGATGGAAATTATTTTCGTTGATTTGTTCGCAAAAAAAGCAAAGATAATACCTATAAAATCTTCTGTAATCGATGTTTCTCGAGATGAAAAATATGTCCTTTGTGGAATGGGGGATTTCGAGCTTTTTGATTTAAACACGGGTAAGAAAGTTTGGGATTTACAACGACCACCTTCCAAAGATGGAACCGGATTGTTCAGAGCGTCTTTTTCACCTGATAACAAATTTGTATTGCTTTATGGCTCTGAGAATATTCTTAAGTTATATGACCGTACTACAGGAAATGAGCTTCGGTCATTTAAATCTGAGGTAAAATCACCAAGCCGTGCTGTAGCTTTTTCCAAAGATGGGGAATATGCTGTTTCTCGTTTTATAGATGTAGAGGCAAAAGAATCGGTAATTAACCTTTGGAATCTCCATAAAGCCAGCCTTGATGGAGTTATCAACGAAACCAAACAACTCGAACAAATTATGAGAATGTTAAAGGAAGTTGAAAAGTCAAAGGATGAAGAAGTTTACAAGAAGGCTGAAAAACTACGCGAAGAGAGTGAATATTATAACTATGCATCTGGAACAATTTTCCATGACAAAAATAATAATAAAAGTTACAGGATGGACTCTCCCTTCAGGACTAATACTATAATCTTCTATGAAGCTCCCATGGATAAAATTGGAATAACGATTTGGGACAAAAAGCGAGAGATAAATAAACTTTCTGCACACACAGCAGAAATAACCGCTTATACTTTAAGCGATAAATATGCATTAACAGGGAGCAAAGATAAAACAATAAAGCTCTTCGAATTTCCTTCCGGTCGTTATATTAGAACATTTACAGGGCATTTAGGAGAAATTACAGGACTGACATTTTCACCCGATGAAAAATATATCCTCTCTGCGAGCACAGACGGCACAACAAGACTTTGGGACATCTCTACAGGCAAAGAAATCGCCCAGTTCATCAGTTTCACTGATGGCGAATGGGTTGTCATGACACCGGAAGGCTACTTCAATACCTCACCGAATGGTGCGAAGCATCTCAATGTTCGTGTTGGCAACAATGTCTATTCCGTAGACAACTTCTATGAAAAGTTCTTTAATCCTGTTTATGTAGCCTCTGTATTGCAAGGCAAAAAGGTTGAGGCGGTTGTTGCAGATATAAGGAAAGGAATCTTAACCCCTCCTGATGTCAAGATTACCTCTCCTGAGCCGAATTCATCATTTAGCACAGACACTGTGACAATAACAGTCTCTGCGAAAGATACTGGCGGCGGCATTGATGAGATAAGGCTTTATCACAACGGCAAGGCAATAGGTGAAGATACAAGAGGCGTAAAGATTGTTCCAAAGCCTGTCCCTGCAAGTAGTAAGCAGGGAGGCAGTGAAAGAATAAAGACATACACAGTTGCCCTCGTTGATGGACTTAACACATTCAGGGCAACCGCATTCAGCAAGGACAGAACAGAATCTAATCCGCATGAACTCATGGTAAAGCTCACAGCGGCGTCAAAAGAGGTCAATCTTTATATCCTTGCAGTTGGCATAAACAAATATAAAAACCCTGCGTTGAACTTGAACTATGCAGAGCCGGATGCGCGGGGGATTGTGAATTTCTTCAGACAAAAGGGCGGGCTATTTAAAAAAGTCACTGTCATTGAGATATATGATGAGAAAGCCACCAGAGAGACGATAATCTCAAAGTTGAAGCAATTGCAAAACACCCAGCCGCAGGATGCTGTATTAATATACCTTGCAGGACATGGCGAAAGCATTGGCGACAAATGGTATTTTATTCCCCATGAACTCACATATCCTGAAAGAGAGAAGGATGTAAAGACAAAGGGAATATCATCGGATGAATTTTCAGGCTATATAAGAAATATAACTGCACAGAAGATGCTTGTCTTGATTGATGCGTGCAAATCAGGAGCAGTGCTTGTGGCATTCAGGGGATTTGAGGATAGAAAGGCGCTCTCGCAGTTGTCAAGGTCAACAGGTGTGCATATAATAGCAGCATCATCCAAAGACCAGTTTGCGGCAGAGGTAAAAGAACTCGGTCATGGGGTATTCACATACACCCTCCTTGAGGGATTAAAGGGCAAAGCAGCAGGCAAAGGAGAGACTGTTACAGTACGAAAGCTGATGGGATATATAGAAGAAAAACTGCCTGACATAACAAAGAAATATAAACAGGAGGCGCAATTTCCAGTAGTTGACTCAAAGGGAATGGATTTTCCGTTGGTAATAGTAAAATAGAACTGAAGGAGGTTGCGTTATGCTAAAAATATTTATCTCAGCGATTTTGAGTTTATTTCTATTCTCTAACCTTTACGCTGCACAATCAACAATCATTGAATCAGAAGGCTATGCATGCATGGGCGAGGATAAATCAATGAAAGAGACAGAGCGTACTGCCATGGTAGATGCAAAGGATAAAGCGGCAAAGAATGCAGCCACTTATATCAAGGGCGAGACAAAGGTAAAAGATTCGCAGTTGGTTAAAGACATCATTGAGGCTTATAACAACGCTACAGTTGCGGTTGATAAAGTAATTAAAAAGGGCTGGTACACAGACCCGTCATTGGGCAAGTGCTATAAGGTAAAGATAAAGGCAAATGTCATACCTGATGAAAAAGCGATGCAAAAGGTTTCCGGGGTTCTTGATGACCCATCTGTGCCTTTAAGCGTCAAGGTATGGACCGATAAAAAAGAATACAGGGAAGGCGACAAAATTAAGATTTATATAAAAGGCAATAAGCCGTTTTATGCAAAGGTCATCTATAAGGAGACAACCGGAAGCCTGATTCAGATTTTACCAAACCCGTACAGGAAGGATAACTACTTTAACGGCGGTGTTATTTATGAGGTTCCATCAGGAAATGACAGGTTTGAACTTGAGGTAAACCCGCCATTCGGAGAGGAAAGCATTGCTGTCTATACAAGCACCTCCCAGCTTGGAGATTTAGACTTGAAAGAAGAAGGCGGTGTTTATCAGGTAAAAACTAAGCCAAAAGATATAGGCATAAAGACAAGAAGCGTCAAGATAAAGGAAGTCACAGAAGGAAAGGCTCAGCAGGCATCGGAATTTTTTGAGGACAAAGCTGTGGTAAAAACAGGGAAGTAAAGAATGAAAGCAAAAAGGATAACCGAGAGCATTCTTGATACAATACTCTATCTTTCAGGACTTTTCAATTTAATCCTTAATGCATTTAAAAATCTTCCTTCTCTTAGAATCCGCCCTGTGCGCACTGTTTTTTTCAGGCAGATATACTTTGCCGGAATTGAGACTTTAGGAAAGATGGTAATCATAGGGCTGTTAATAGGAATTGTCATAATAAGCCAGATTACAAGCCTCGTAGGCGTTGGAAGGGGAGAGCTTATAGGGAAAATACTTGTTTGGGTTGTAATCAGAGAGTTAGGCCCGTTATTCGCAGCAATAGTCGTGATTGCAAGAAGCGTTACCGCAATCTCCGCAGAACTTGGCTCCATGAATGTGCAGGGCGAGATTGCGAGCATTGAGATGATGGGCATAGACCCTGAACGATACCTGATAATGCCAAGAATTACCGCGCTTACATTGTCAGCGGTTATGCTGACTTTTTATTTTGAACTTGCAGCCATACTCGGAGGCATAATTGTCACATCGTTATTCTGGGGAATTCCATTCGAGCAGCACACGAAAGGGATACTGACTTCTCTGACCATCCCTGAGTTATCCGCATCTCTTGTGAAAAGCCTTCTGTTCGGGCTGGTAATCTCAGCAGTGAGTTGTTTTCAGGGGCTTAAGGTCAGCGGAAGCATAACCAAAATACCGCAGGCAACAACAAAGGCGACAATGCAGAGCCTGTTTTTTGTGTTTATCTTTGATGGTATAATAACCTTTATATTTTTTCTATGATTACACTTGAATGTGCAAGCCTTAAGGGATTTTTAGATTGCGCTTCACTGGCTATCTCCGGTGGAAGGGCCTGTGTTGTTTTGACAGAAACCGAATTTGAGAAAAACCTTATCCTGAGAATATTCACAGGGCTGACAAGGCTAGATTCAGGCAAGATTTTTATTTTTGGAAAAGAGATATCATCTTTTTCATACAGCGAGCTCAATGCCGCAAGGAAAGGAATGGGTATAGTTTTGAACAATGGGGGGCTTATAAGCAACCTCAAGGTCTGGGAAAACATAATGCTGCCCTTGTCTTATCATTCATCATCACATCATGACATGGATGAGAAAATGATAAGCATTTTGGGTAAAATAGGCTATGATGATGACATAGCTGTGCTTCCCGGCCCTTTGCCAGCCTACAAAAAGAGGCTTGCAGGATTTGCAAGGGCAATGCTCATGGAACCTGACTTGATTATTTACGATTCAGTTTTTGAAGGCTTAAGCCCTGATATCAGAAGTAAAGTGCTGGAAACCATTACTGCGTTCCAGCGACAAAAAGAGGGCAGGGCGTCTCTGTTTCTTGACATGGACGGAAGGTTGCCGGATTATATTAGAGCGGACAGCACGTACATATTAAAGAAGGGAAAATTTTATGAAAGAAACTGACCCGAGATTCGCAAGGCTGACAGGAAAGGTAGGATTGTTTTTTATTATTGCAGCCGCAGGCATAATTGCTACCGTGGTTTCTATTGGAATTGAACGCGGCGTCTTTACGGCAAAATACAGGATTAATTTTACGGTTGATAAAGGCACGGGATTTTTTGAGGGTATGCCTGTCAAACTTTCAGGGTTTAAGATCGGGAAAATAGATTCCATGTCGCTTGATGAAAATGCAAAGGTTAAAGTAACCCTTTTAATCAGCAAGAAATACAACAAATGGATAAGGCAGGATTCAATGGCAATACTTACGAAAGAAGGCTTCATAGGCGAGGGCGTTATAGACATTAGCGTGGGCAGCGCGAATAAGCCTGTTATCGGAGACGGAGGCGTTATCCAGAATGAGAAGGCAAGGGGGCTGGAAGATATTGCTGAAGAAGTTAAACCGGTGCTGAATGAGATAAGGGATATTATAAGTTATGTAAATGATCCGAATGGCGACATTAAGCAGGCTCTTGCAAGCCTTAAAACATTGTCTTCCGGCCTTAATGCAACAAAGGAAAATGCTGATAAGCTCTTGAAGAACGCTGACAGTAATATTTCAGGCGTTTCGTCCGATGCTTCAAAAGCCCTTAAAAATATTGACAAGACTGTTTCGTCTATAAACGACAAAATAAATCCTGTAATTGATAAGCTTAACAGAACAATGGACAATGCAGAGAAAACAACGGCAAACCTTAAGGATGCGGTAGAGAAAGCTGCTCCGAAAGTGCCGCCACTTTTAAATAAAGGCGAGGACGCACTGAGCGACACTGGTGAAATTGTGAGGTCTTTAAAGCAGATATGGCCTATACGCCTCTTTATTGAAAAGCCAAAGGACAGCCTTATTCATGGAGACAGCTATGAATAAAGATAGGGCAGTAGAGCAACAGAGCAGCAGAGCAAAAATCACTGCTGTGCGACTGCGCTACTGCGCTATTGTGCTATTGTTTGTGTTTATCGGCTGCGGCGGAACTCAAACCCAAACACTTTCTGCCGTTAATCTGAGGGCAATTGAATACAATCAAAACGCAGCGAAGGCTATGGAAAAAGGCGATTATGAAAAGGCTTTGGCTTATTATATGGAAGCTCTGAGGGTAACCCGTTCAATTGAAAATACAGAGGGAATAGCAGTTAACCTTATAAATATAGCTGTGCTGTATCAGAAAAAAGGCAAGACCTCAGACGCACATGAATTTGTAGATATAGCCTTTTCCATGCCTGATATAAGTAATGAAATTAAATCAGATGCGGCGTATGAGAAGGCAAGAATTTATTTAAAGGAGAAAAATACTGCTAAGGCAAAGGAGTGGGTTAACAAGTCTTTGTCCGTGGATAAAGGTCTCCGCGCAGGAAGCAGATGGAATCTGATGGGAAGAATTTCCTTTGCAGAAGGTAAATATGATGAAGCTGCTGCAATGGCAAATACCGCGCTTAACCTCAACAGGGAAAACAAGCAAAGGGCTGAGGAGTCAAATTCTTTAAGGCTGATGGCTGAGATAAATGCTCAGAAGGGCCTTTATCCGGAATCAAGAGAGTTATACAAGAAAGCACTTGAGATTGACAAGGAACTCGGAGACAGCAAGAAAATTGCCATGACTCTCAGGGGAATAGGAATGCTTTCTTTAAAACAGGGGCATTTTCAGGAGGCCGCAATTTTTTATTTGAGGGCTTATGATGTCAGCAGCAATGCAGGGGATACGGAAGGGGCTTTAGAGGCACTGGATTCCCTGTCAGATGCATACCAGAAATCTGGCGATGATAAAAAGGCAGAGGAAATGATGAAAAAGAAAGTCGGCCTCGAAAAAGAGAAAAAGAAATAGATGCCAGATGAGATTTGACGTAATTACAATCTTTCCTGAGATATTCAATGCCTACCTCAATGAGAGCATCCTTAAGAGAGCGGCAGAAAGAAATATTATTGAAATAAAGGTCCATAATCTGAGGGATTTCACAACTGACAGGCACAGAACTGTGGATGATTATCCTTATGGCGGCGGGCCGGGCATGGTAATGAAGCCTGAGCCGTTCTTCAGCGCGGTGGAGCATATTAAATCCGACGGCATTCCAAGGCGCATTGTTATGCTGACCCCGCAAGGGAAAACATTTAGTCAGGATATGGCACTTTCTATGTCCGTACAAAATCAAAATATGATTCTCATATGCGGCAGGTATGAGGCTATAGATGAAAGGGTAAAAAGCCTTGTTGATGAGGAAATTTCTATAGGCGATTATGTATTGACTGGCGGAGAACTGCCTGCTTTGGTTATAATAGACAGCATTGTGAGGCTTATCCCCGGTGTGCTTGGAGATGAGCTCTCTGCTGAAGAAGAATCATTTGCCTGCGGGATACTTGAATATCCGCATTACACGAGGCCTCCTGATTTCAGAGGGCTTAAGGTGCCGGAGGTGTTGTTGTCAGGAAATCATAAGGCAATATCTCTGTGGAGAAGAAGAGAGGCTTTAAGATTAACCATTGTCAGAAGGCCTGATCTTATGTCCCGATGTGTATCGGGATTGAAAGATGAGGATTATAAATTGGTTTCGGAAATAAAGGAGGAAGAGAAAAAACATGAATATGATTGAATCAATTGAAAGAGGATACATGAAAGAAGTTCCCGCATTTAATGTCGGTGACACTGTCAAGGTATCCGTAAAAGTTGTTGAAGGAGACAAAGAAAGGCTCCAGCCTTTTGAGGGCGTTGTTATCGCAAGGCGCGGTGGCGGAACAAGAGAGTCTTTTATGGTCAGAAAGATATCTTTTGGCATCGGAGTTGAAAGGATATTTCCGCTGTATTCTCCAAACATAGATAAGATTGAAGTAATTAAACAGGGTTCGGTAAGAAGGGCCAAGCTTTACTACCTGCGAGGTAAAAAAGGCAAGGGCACACGGATAAAAGAGAAAGAAAGAGAATTTGTAAAACAAGAGGCTTAATGGATATCTTCCGGTATGATGAATCCCTGAGGCAAAAGGGGTTTTGCAGGATTGCCGGGATAGATGAGGCGGGAAGGGGGCCGTTGGCAGGTCCTGTTGTAGCTTCTGCCGTGGTCATGCCTGCTGGTAAAACAATAAAGGGACTGCGGGATTCAAAGAAAGTTCCTGAAGCCGAAAGAGAAAGCCTGTTTGACGATATATTGGGTTGCTGCCTTGACATCGGCGTAGGAATAGTAGATGCCGTGGAGATAGACAAGATTAACATTCTCAGAGCGACAAAGCATGCAATGGAAAAGGCAATAAGAGCCCTCTCAACAGAACCTGACCTTTTACTTATAGATGCCGTGAAGCTGCCCCAGGTGCATATTAAGCAAATTTGTCCGATAAGGGGGGAATCTGTCAGCGCCTCTATTGCAGCGGCATCAATAGTCGCAAAGGTCACAAGAGACAGGCTGATGCAGCAATATCACGAAATCTACCCTGAATACGGCTTCAAGAAGCATAAGGGATACGGCACAAAAGAACACATGGGAAAATTACTCAGTTACGGGCCTTGCCCTATTCACAGGAAAACCTTTGAGAAGGTTATGTCTCTGATGTTACCGTTCAGGTAACAAGTGTGCTTAGTGACAGTGAACAGTGTCAGTAATTTTCTTACACTGACACCAAAAACTGACACTGGTAGTAAGAGAGGGATCTTATGGAACAGGAAAGAATAGATGAAGCGTTAGAACTTATATGGCTGCTTGAAGAAGAGGGGCGCACGGAGTTCAACAGGTTTAAATTAAACTCCGATGATGTTAATTTTGATGAGCTGGTAAATGAAATGAAAAACCAGGGATTACTCATTCTTAAAGATGAAAAGGTCAAGCTTACAGAAAAAGGGCGAACGCTTGCAATGGGGCTCATACGAAGGCACCGTCTTGCAGAACAGCTCTTTACGGAAGTCTTTGAACTTACTGAAAACGCTGTTGATGCAGATGCATGCAAGATGGAACACATCCTTGACGAAGAATTGACAGAAAGCGTCTGCACTTTTCTTGGACATCCTCCAAAATGCCCTCATGGAAAGCCGATACCAAGGGGTGAATGCTGCAAGAAATATAAAATAGAAATAGACCCGCTGGTTGTCAGACTGACTGACTTTGAAGTTGGGCTGAAAGGAAGGATAGTTTTTATAGTCTCAGCCGAAACATCAAGGCTGAACAGGCTCAGCTCTATGGGCATAACTGCCGGAAGCGTAATAAAGCTGCTGCAGAAAAAACCTTCTTTTGTTATTCAGGTTGAAGAGACGGCAATCGCAATAGATCCTGACATCGCAAAAGAGATATACGTTAAAAAAGCCGCCGGATAATTTTGCATTTTCCAGTTTAGTCATACTCTTGCTACAAGCACATCCCGCATGTTAAATTTTAAGATGCCGCGAAAAGTCTATATTCATACATTCGGATGCCAGATGAATGTCCATGATTCTGAGAAAATGGCTGGCATTCTCAAGGCCGAAGGCTATGCCGAGACTGCATATACTGAAAATGCAGACCTCATAATCTTTAATACCTGCAGCATAAGGCAGAAGGCAGAACAAAAATTCAGAAGCGAACTCGGAAGGATAAAAGTATTAAAAAGTAAAAACCCGTTGCTTAAGATAGCTGTTGCGGGCTGTATTGCACAGCAGAAGGGTAGGGATATATTTAAAAGGAACCCTCATGTGGATTATGTATTTGGCCCGCAGAATATCCATAAATTAAGCGCTATGTTAACAACAAATGCTATGGTTTGCATTGAGGATAACCCAGAGATTCAACATACGAACCTTCCTGCAGAGAGAAAGGAAAATGTTAAGGCGTGGGTATCCATAATGTACGGGTGTGATAATTTTTGCAGTTATTGTATAGTGCCTTATACGCGGGGCAGAGAAAGGAGCAGGCCTGGTCAAAATATATATGAAGAAATACATGAGTTGGCTGAAAAAGGATTTAAGGAAGTAACTCTTCTCGGGCAGAATGTTAACTCTTATAGTAGCGATACTAATTTCCCCGGACTTCTGAGGAAAATAGACACCATAAAAGGCATTGAGAGAATACGGTTTGTTACATCGCACCCGAGAGATCTCTCATATGAACTCATTTCGTGCATCAAAGAGCTGCCCAAGGTCTGTGAACATATTCACCTGCCGCTCCAGTCAGGTTCAGACAGAATACTCAAGCTTATGAACAGGGGGTATACCTATGAGGACTATATTGAAAAAATTAGAAAACTCAAGGAAAGTATCCCAAACATTGCAATAACAACAGACCTTATCGCAGGTTTTCCCTCTGAAACGGACAATGAGCATTCCATGACCATGAAAGCCTTAAGAAACATTGAATTTGACGGCATTTTTGCCTTTAAATTTTCTCCTCGACAAGGGACAAAAGCCGCAGAGATGGAAGAAAGTATTAATGAGGAAATAATGTCACAGCGGCTCAATGAAATACTCGGGCTTCAGGACGACATTACTTTAAGGAAGAATGAGTCCCTCAAGGGGACACTTCAGGAAGTGCTTGTTGAGGGTGCAAGCAAAACAGACAAGGATAGGATGACAGGCAGGACAAGGACAAACAAGATAGTCAATTTTGTGGGTGATGAGTTGCTCAGTGGTTGGTTAGTCAATGTTGAGATTAGAACAGCGATGAGGCATTCTCTCGAAGGCAGACTCTTTAGTAAACACTCGCTGGACGCCTATGGTCTTGATTTAAAACATAAAGTAAAACATTTATAACATCTTTTAACTATCTAAAAACAAACGATAATATAATTTGATACATGCATGTATTCCCTAAGCTGTCAGGGAAAAAGGAGCGCTCACAACAGTTGGCAGTGCTTAACAGTGCGAAAAAGCCTTATATATCAATGAGCAAGGAGCAAGCAGGCAAAACCCTTTCGGTTCTTACTTGAGGGGACAATATGGTTGGTATGTGCTCCAGGACAACTGGCAAGCACCTCAAAGTCATAGTCCCATTAGTATAACAAACCTCGCGGATCCCTTGTTTCCGTAAGGATTCAGGGCATTCAATAAGGCAAGCTCGTCGGTATCCCCATCTTTCGCCATAACTGATTGATTTTAAATGTATTTCAACCTGCCTAAAACTCACTCAAATTCGTAGAAACCCATACTGACATTGGATTGAGCAGCCTTATATGTTGCATTAATAACAGCTTACTAACAACCTTTGTTTATAGTGTATGTCCGATAAGATATATTATGTAAAATTAACACATATACAAAACCAAGGTATATCAAATGCAGGCTGTGCACACGACCTGAGGAGTTAGGCGAAGGCTACCCTGTTCTTATAAGAAAGTATCCGGAATTGCCTTAAATTTCAATAAGCTCATAGTGTTTGCTTCCAAGCCCGAGCCTTTCAGCCTCTTCTATCTGTATCAGGTAGGGTTTCTTTGAAAGTTCAAAAAGAATATCCCCACTTTGCCTTTCAGGCTTGTCTGCAGCTGATTGGGGCAAAGGCTTAGCATTTAAAAGCAAATCAATCGTTGCCTGCTCTATTGCTACAATGTCATCGGAGATAAGGATTCCCTGATCCTGCATGACCGGCACATCAGCAGCAGGCATGCAATCACATTCCGGCTGTATTTCCGTAAGGAAGTTTATATAAAGCACCTTATTGGCCTTGAATGTACTTAAAACGGACATGGCAGCTTCTGCAAGGGCTTTCATAAATCTTTCATCATCTCCCTGCAGTGTCAAAGCGCCTTCAGGACAAACCCTGGCGCACCTGCCGCATCTCCAGCAGTCATCTTCGTTATAGCCAAACATTTCGTTATCGAATTTTATCCCTTCAAGGGGGCAGGTTTCTTCGCATTGAAGGCAGAGAGTACATTTTTCTTCATCCCACAGCAACCTGCCCTCACCTATTGTATGCATTGCGCCTCTTCCGCACTTCCATCCGCAGTGTCTATGGCTGGAACTTATTCCTCCCATGGCAACGTTTTTAATAGCACCGGCATAGCCCGCCTGAATATGTCCCTTTACATGTGAACAAACGACCATTGCAGGAACATCATGGATAAGGCTTGCAACTGCTATTTCACCAAGAATCTCGCCTGCTTTTATCATTATGTTGTCATTGCCGTAAAGTCCGTCACCAAGCACAACAGGCGCTCCAACTGAGAGTGAATTTATTCCGTTCTGGTTTGCGACTTCAAGGTAATCCAGTCCTTTTATACGTACGGTATCGGTCACAAAAGGTTTGGCATCTATACCTTTCAAAGCATCCACAACCTTCCTCAAAAACACAGGCCTTACAACCCTGTGGCTGCCTTCTGAACCGAAATGAGTTTTCACTGCTATCCATTCATCCTTACCAAAATGTGCCGAAAGATTAACTTCCTTAAGCGCGCGTTCGAGTTTGCCGGGCATGCTGTCAGCATACGTCCATTTTTTTACTCTTGCTGATGCAAAATAGACCTTTGACATTTTCCCCTCATTTCACAACTTTATTATAGATGTAGCCGATCAGCGCCGCGCTCACAAAACCATCAGCAAAACCATAGAGCAGCCCCAGGAAACTTCCAAGCGGAGTTATGGCGTAACCCGGATATATGGATTGCGCAAGAACTTCCAGAAAAAGCCTGCCATAGCCTGTGTAATAGGAAATCCATGTTATTATAAACAGCGAAATGCCCCAAACTGATCCAAGTGCAACTCCGAGTGCAACAAGTCTTAATTTCATAACTCCCTCAATATATCAGCCCTTTTTCAGGCTTATTACCCTTCTCGCTTAATAACTCCGGTACTTATTTGTTATCGGGAACCGCCTGTCTTTGCCGAAGGCCCGCGGCGTTATTTTTATTCCGGGAGGAGACTGCCTTCTTTTATATTCACTTCTGTCTATCATTTCTATGACCTTCCTTGTGCACTCAATATTGCATCCTGAAGACAATATGTCCTCAAAACTTTTGTCGTCTTCAACGTACGCCTTGAGTATGGGATCAAGCACAGGATACGGAGGCAGAGAGTCCGTGTCCTTCTGATCAGGCTTCAACTCCGCAGAAGGCTCTTTCCAGAGAACCCTGTCGGGTATCACTGCCCTGCCCTCTTCAGAGTTTTTCCATTTACAGAGTTCATAGGCAAGGGTCTTGGGCACATCCTTTATAACGGCAAAACCACCTGCCATATCTCCGTAAAGCGTAGCGTATCCGACGCTCATTTCAGACTTATTCCCCGTTGTCAGGACAAGCCATCCGAATTTATTGGAGAATGCCATAAGTATATTCCCTCTTATTCTTGCCTGCAGGTTTTCTTCTGTTTTATCTTCGGAAAGCCCCTTGAATTCCATTTTAAGGCTTTCGCGGTAAATTTCAAGTATCTTGCTGACAGGCACCTCGATTATTTTAATGCCAAGGTTTTTAGAGAGTCCGTAGGCGTCTTCCCTGCTTTCTTTTGATGTATATGGAGACGGCATAAATATGCCTGAAACATTTTCTTTGCCTATGGCATCAACTGCGATTGCGGCTACAAGCGAAGAGTCAAGTCCGCCGCTCAAACCTATGACAGCTTGCTTAAAATCATTCTTAATAACATAATCTCTGGTGCCTAAAACAAGCGCTTTATAAACCTCTTCTTCGAGTGAACTTATCCTGAGTGAAATATGTTTTTTGTCTGCCTGGCCTGAGCCGTCAAAAACGATTTCTGAGATAAGCATCTCTTCTTCAAACTGCCTTCCTCTGACTATAATCTCACCTGCTTCATCAACTACAAAGCTTCCTCCGTCAAAAACAAGTTCATCCTGCCCTCCGACTGTATTTAGATATACGATTGCTATTTTATTGTCAGAGGCCCTTTCAGAAATCATCTTTTCCCTTAAATGCGCCTTGCCCATATGATACGGGGAAGCATTTATATTCAAAATGACCTCAGCGCCTGCAAGAGCCTGATACTTTGCAGGGCCTTCGGGATACCATATATCTTCACAGATATTCACTCCGATATTTATATCCTCAATTCTATAGACAGGGGTTTCGGTTCCTGCCCTGAAGTATCTGTATTCGTCAAAGACTCCATAGTTCGGAAGAAACACCTTGTGGTACACGCCAATCATCTTGCAGTTCCGGATTATTGCTGCAGCGTTGTAAAGAATGCTGTCTTTTCTGTCAACAAAGCCGACAACAGCCGTTATATCTTTCGTATTTTCAATAACTCTGCTTAATGCCTCAAGGTTATCGTCTATGAAATGGCGCTTCAGGAGAAGGTCTTCAGGGGGGTAACCAGTAATTGATAGTTCGGGGAATATAACCAGAGAAGATTTCTTTTCCCTTGCCCTCTGGATATAATCGTAAATCTTTAAGACATTGCCTTCAATGCCGCCAACAGTAGGATTAATCTGGGCAAGGGCAATTTTGATTGTCTTCATAAGTAAATCCCGTTAGAAATTATAATATTTACAATGTTAATGCCTTTATTATAGCATCTTAGTCGCAAATGTAAGAATTTTTTAACGGGACAAATGATAATTTGAAGGGCTTCCTTTTCTAAGCCGCATAAAAATTTAAAGCAACTTTTAAGTTCAGTTTCTGTATAATACCCCATGGATTTTTTGAATATACTGTTTCCTGTCTCCGGCGTGAAGACTAACATTCTATTGCCGCCGCTTATTGCGATGTTTATTTCATTCTTCACCTCAATGGCAGGCATATCAGGCGCATTTCTTCTCCTTCCCTTCCAGATGAGTGTTCTTAAATACACAAGTCCTTCAGTAAGTGCCACTAACTTTGTCTTTAACATAGTTGCAACCCCAAGCGGTGTTTATCGCTATATAAAAGAAGGAAGAATGGCATGGCCTTTAACATGGATAGTTATCGTCGGAACACTTCCTGGTGTATTTATTGGATATTATCTCAGGGTTATTTATCTGCCAGACCCGAAAGTATTTAAACTCTTTGTCGGCTGTGTTTTGCTTTATATTGGAAGCCGTCTTTTGTATGAGATGACTGGCAAGGCTGCCACAGGGAAAAATAAGATGAAAGTTCTTGATGAAAAATTTAGACAAAGGACAGCAGAGCTTAAAAAACAACAGAATACTCGGCTTGCATCAGGGCTTCCCAAAGAAGCAGTTATTAAGACTATCTCATTTACTCTCTCAAAAGTAGAATATGAATTCTGGGAGGAAAAATTTTCCTTCAGCACCATCGGTATGTTTATGCTGGCATTTATTGTCGGTGTTATAGGCGGGACGTACGGAATCGGAGGCGGCGCAATCATCGCACCATTCTGTATTGCAGTTTTTCATCTTCCTGTTTACACTGTTGCAGGTGCTGCACTTATGGGAACCTTTTTAACATCAATCGCAGGAGTTACGTTTTACAGCATTATGCCTGCAAGAGGAGGCCTTTCTACTTCACCTGACTGGCTTCTGGGACTCCTTTTGGGTGCGGGTGGTTTTGTAGGAATGTATCTTGGTGCAAGGTTTCAGAAGTTTGTTCCGCAGCAGCTTATCAAGATAGTATTAGGACTGATAATTATTTTTCTGTCAATCAGATATATTCTGCAGTTTTTTGTGTAACTCAGGCTGCATATCATGTAAAATATTAGTAAGATGCCTTTAGCCGGAGAAACGAAAATCTATAAAACATTTATGGTCTCCACAAGCCTGACAATTATTGCAGTCCTGTCAGGGATTTTTTTTATTACAACCGTAAGAACCAGGCAATTAATAGATGAAGAAAATGTACTAAGAGCAAGGACATTATTAAACAGTATAATTTTGGCAAGAAAATGGAATGCTAATTATGACGGCGTATACGTTGAAAAGAAAAAAGGAGACAAGCCAAATCCCTATCTTGATAAGGCAGAAATCAAAACTATTGACGGCAAAGTATTTATCAGAAAAAACCCTGCTCAGATGACACGTGAGATTTCCGAATATACTGAGAAGGAAGGGCTGTTCAAATTCCATTTGACAAGCCTGAATCTCGTTAACCCTGCAAATAAGCCTGACGATTTTGAGACAAGGGCCTTGTCATTATTTGAAAAGGGGACAAAAGAGGCTTCCCGTACCGAAGAGAAAAACGGCATAACATATTTCAGATATATGGCGCCGCTTTACATAGACAAAGAATGTCTTCAGTGCCATTCAGCTCAGGGCTATAAGACGGGCGAAGTGAGAGGCGGCATCAGTATAACCTTTGATATTGAGAATATCCGCAGTAAGTTAAAAACCAATACTATCTATGCAATCATTTTCGGTTTGCTGTCCATATCTTTCCTCTTAGGGCTTATTTTTCTTTTTACAGTGCGGTTAATAAAGAAAACATCGGAAATTCAGCGACGCTTCGAACACTTGGCTATCACTGACGGGCTGACAGGAATATTTAACAGACGGCACATAATGACAAGGTTTAATGAAGAATTCAAAAGAACAAGAAGGCTTAAGAAAGATATGGGATGCATAATGATTGATATAGACAGGTTCAAATCCATAAATGATGAGTTCGGGCATCTTGTCGGAGATGAGGTATTGAGAGAAGTTTCAGCCCGTATAAAGAATTCCATCCGAATTTATGACGTCTTAGGCCGTTATGGCGGGGAGGAGTTTTTGATTGTATTGCCGGACACTGATTTTGATAATACAAAGAGTCTTGCTGAGAGGATAAGGGAAAATGTAAAAGCAGATATTTTTTTAGCTGCAGACATGCCTTTGCATATCCATATTACGATCAGTTCAGGCATTGCACACATGACAGATGGGGATAGCTCTATAGACGATTTCATAAAGAGAGCGGACGAAGGACTGTATAAGGCGAAGAACAGCGGAAGAGACAGAGTTGGATGGATTTAACAGATGATTCTGTCCCTGTTTGAGTTGCCGGCAAATCTTGTCTATATTACACAAGAGCATTTTTCTATAAAGGAGGTGTTTTCATGTTGAAACCTGTTATTGACTGGGATACATGTGTAGGCTGCGGCGCATGTGCAGAGGTCTGCCCGGAAGTCTTTGAGCTTAGAGATGATAAGGCATGGGTTGTCGGACTGGACAAGTGCAATACCTGCAATTGTCAGGAAGCTGCCGACATCTGTCCGGTTCAGGCAATAACCGTTACTGAGGAGTAACCGGTAAAACTATGAAGGTTATTGCATTTTTAGGAAGTCCGAGAAAGGACGGCAATACAGAGCTTCTCCTTAAAGAAGCAATAAAAGGAATCAAGGCTTCCGGCTCTCCGAGCGGCTCGGAGGTCTTTAACCTCAATCTTATGAAGATATCTCCGTGTCAAGATTGCGGGGGGTGCGACGAGACAGGCAAATGCATTGTCGAAGACGAGATGTCTCAGATTTACAATGCAATAAGAACTGCGGACAGAATCATACTCGCATCGCCGGTCTTTTTCTTCGGGCTCAGCGCGCAGACAAAGATAATGATTGACAGGTGCCAGGCATTCTGGTGCGAAAAGTACCTGCTGAAAAAACCTATTCCCGAAGGCAAATTCGGAAGGAAAGGGCTCTTATTGCTCGTAGGGGGCATGGAAAAAGAGGCAGGGGTTAAGTGTTCTGAGGCAACTGCAAAGGCTTTTTTCAGGACCATCAGCGTGCCTGAACATAAGGCATTGAGTGTTCTTGGCGTTGACGTAAAAGGCTCAATACTCAAACATCCCACTGCGCTTAAAGATGCGTATGAGGCAGGGAAAGAACTGGTTAGGATTTAAACCCTCTTCCATCTTCTGTGTATCCACAGCCATTCTGAGGGATGTTCTTTTATATACTCTTCTATAAAACTTGAAAATCTTTTGGTATCTTCAATAATTGCTTTCTCTTTATCTGCAATATCTGATAATTCTACTGCCGGATATATTTTTATCTTATGTCCTTTTTCAGTTCTGTGAATAAATGCAGGCAGAACCACTGCCCCTGTTTTTCTTGCTATAAGCGCCGGCATCTTTGTTGTCCATGCCCCCCTTCCCAGAAAATCTATGACATAACCCTCATCTGAAAGCACGGCCTGATCCATAAGAATGGCAACACAACCATTATTTTTTAATACTTTCATCACTGCCTTCAACGCCCCTTTTTTGTAAATAACTCTGGTGCCGTATCTCTGTCTGACTCTCTCTATGAATTTATTTATATAGGGGTTGTTTATCTGTCTTACTATCCCATAAGAAGGCAGAAGTTTTGCAGATGTAGTAGCCATAACCTCCCAGTTCCCGCAGTGAGCTGTTATAACCAATATCCCCCTGCCCTTTGATTTGGCCTTATGGGCATTTTCCGCTCCCTCAAACTCAACAGACTCTATTATCTTTCTGCCTGCGCCGTAATATATTTTGATTATCTCGCTTAGAGACCTTCCTAAATTCCTGAAATTATCTCTGATTATCTTTTCAGGCGTTTCTGAAATGCTGATTGCGTGAGATGATATTGACTTCCGGAGATTTTCTATTGCTATCTTTCTTCTGCTCCTCCAGATATAGAAAAGCAGAACACCAAGAAATTCTCCGAACTTAAGCGGGAATACTGCCAAGGGCACGGACAGCGCAACATAAAGACAAGCCTCAAGAAACCACGCCGTCCGATTCATGCGTTATTTTCTTTTTTGCCTTTCTCTTTTTCTTCATCATCATCTTTCTCTTTCTTTCCCTTCAAGGCCTCTCTTATTTCTTCAAAGCGTTTTGCAACAAGGTAATTGATTGTGCCTTCCGGATATGTTCCGTCTTCCCTTAACTCGCCTGCAGGCAGGCCCGTGAGTATTTCAAGACCGTCTTCAACCCTGTTTATCGGGTATATTGTGAATTTGCCTGCCTTAACAGCATCAACCACATCCTTTTTTATCATCAAGTGTTTAACATTTCGTCTCGGTATTATGACGCCGTGGCTCCCGTCGAGCCCTCTTAACCTGCACAATTCAAAAAATCCCTCTATCTTTTCGTTTACACCGCCAATGGGCTGGACATCTCCGTTCTGGTCCATGGAACCTGTAACAGCAATGCCTTGTTTTAGCGGGACGTTCGCAATACTGCTTAAGAGGGCATACAGTTCTGCGCATGAAGCGCTGTCGCCCTCCACCATATCATAAAGCTGTTCAAATGTTATGGAGGCTGAAAGGCTTATAGGTTTTTTTGAGGCATATCTGCTGCCAAGGTAGTTCGTTATTATGAGTATTGCCTTTTCATGTATCTTGCCGCTCATCTTGGTTTCTCTTTCTATATTTACAACTCCTGCTTTTCCTGTATATGTTGCGGCAGTTATCCTTGACGGTTTGCCGAAGCTGTAATCTCCAAGGTCAAGAACGGCAAGGCCGTTAACCTGTCCGGCTTTTTCTCCTGAAGTGTCAACTATCAGAGTCCCCTCCGCGATCATTTCACGCATCCGCTCTTCTATTCTGTTGTTTCTGTATACTTTTTCGTTTATGGCTTTCTCCACATGTTCGTTCGTAACTGTTTTGCTTTTTGCCTTCAAGGCCCAATAGTTTGACTCAACGATAACATCATTTATTTCGCTGAACTTTGACGAAAGTTTTTCCTGATGTTCCGCAAGCCTTGAGCCGTATTCCACAACCTTCGCAATGCCTGTCCTGTCAAACGGGATGAGATTTTCATCCTTGCATTTCGCCGCGACAAAGGATGCGTATTTTTGTATGTTTTCATCTGTCCTGTCCATCCTGCTGTCAAAATCAGCCTTTACCTTGAAAAGTTCCCTGTATTCTTCATCAAGGCTGTAAAGCAGATAATAAAGATAGGGATTGCCGACAAGTATGATTTTTACATTGAGCGGAATTGCCTCCGGCTTGAGAGTTGTTGTGGATATCAGCCTGTATTGTTCCCACACGTCTTCTATTTTTACTTCCTTATTCCTTAAGGCGCGTTTCAGCGCGTCATAGGCGAATATGTTTTTCAAAAGGTCAAGGACATTGATGACTATATATCCGCCATTGGCCCTGTGAAGCGAGCCGGCTTTTATCATTGAGAAATCAGTTAATGCAATCCCGTACTGTATCTTATGTTCTATTCTTCCAAAGAGATCGAAGTATGTCGGGTTGCTCTCGAATACGCACGGCGCGCCTTTCGTCTCTTTATTGTTCACAAGGACATTAACTATGTACCTGGTGAATGTCGGTTCGGTTTTCGGCATCCTCATAAATGGCAGCGCCGGCGTTTGCTCCTCTGCTGTCTTAAAATCATCGAGGTGTGCAAGTATGTCTTCCTTAACGCCTTCAAAATACGCCGTTATTCTTTCATGATTACTGTATTTGTTCTTCAGTTCGTCTATCAGATGTCCGACAGCAGAAAGCGCAGCCTCTCTCTCAAGCATGGCAAGGAGGTCTTTGACGAGCTTCTCTCCGTCCCTCAAGGTCCTTACAACATCATCAAGCTTATCCTGAAGCATTTTGCCGAGCTCTTCTGCTTTTTTTCTGATTTTTTCATCCAGGGCTTCAAATTCATCTTCCTTTAGCGGCTCTCCTGTTTTTTTGACGGGAACTATCAGTAAGCCGCTGACGGTCTTTCTTATAGAAAATCCTTTTGCCTGCGCCTCATCTTCAAGCTGAGAGAAAAGGTCTTTCTGTTTTTTTTGAAATTCCTCAAGAATAAGATTTCTCTGCTTTTCATATTCCTTAGACTCAAAGACCTTCGGTATTTCAACCCTGAGCACATTGATAAGCTCATCCATGTCTTTCTGAAAAATTACCGCCATGCCCGGTTCAAGCGGCACAGCTATCGGAGCATCGGCGTCCTTGAAATTATAGACATAACACCAGTCAGAAGGAACCGGCTCATTTATTGCCTGTTTGGACAGTATAGACCTGATTGTGGTCATCTTACCTGTTCCGCTTTCGCCAAGGATAAATATGTTAAACCCTCTATTGTTAAAGCCTATTCCAAAATCAAGCGCCCTTAATGCCCTCTCCTGCCCTATTGTCTCTTCAAAAAGCGGCAGCTCGTCTGTAGTTTTGAACTTGAATAGGTCCTGATTGCAGCATTTGTAAAGTTCATCAACACTCAACTTTTCAGGCATTTTTTCCTCCGAATTATTTCAGTTTATAGTCTGTGATTTATTGTTAAGAACAATGTAGCACAAAAAAAGAATTTAATAAAGGGATTACGCCCTGGGATGATGTTCGGTATATACCTTCTTGATTCTGTCGGTTGAGACTTTAGTATATATCTGAGTTGTGGATATGTCTGAATGGCCGAGCATCTTCTGAACAGAGCGGAGATCTGCTCCACCTTCAAGCAGGTGTGTTGCAAATGAATGCCGCAAAGTATGAGGTGAGAGATTAATGCCGATCTGTTTTCCGTATTTCTTAATTGTCTGCCAGAAACGCTGCCTTGTCATTGCGCTGCCCCTGTTTGTGACAAAGAGATAGTCAGACTGTTTTTTCTTTAAGATGGCAGGCCTGAGTTCTTTTGTATATTTTTTAATTTTATCCGAAGCCCTTGAGTTTATCGGAACAAGCCTTTCCTTTGAGCCCTTGCCCATAATTCTCAGGAAGCCGGCTTCAAGGTTTACATTATTATGCTTAAGAGAAACAAGTTCGCTGACGCGGAGGCCCGAAGAATAAAGAATCTCCAGCATTGCCGTGTCCCTTAAAAATGTAGCGCTGCCTGTCCTGCTGTCAAGGAGAGATATGACATCTTCAAGGCTTAGAGCCTTTGGAAGCCTTTCCCACTTTTTGGGCGTCTGAAGATTTTCCGAGGGGTCTTCCTTAATGATCTTTTCTATTATCATATATCTGCAAATGCCGCGCAGGGAGGATATAAATCTGCAAATACTGGTAGTCGAATATCCCTTGTCCTTCACATCACTCAGGAAATCTAAGATATCGACTTTTGAGAAGGAGTCAAGTCCTTTGTTTTTTGAAGTCAGAAGCCTTTGAAACAGCCCAATGTCTCTTGAATACGCCTCAACTGTGTTTTGAGACAGCCCTCTTTCCACGGAAAGGTAGATAAGGAAATCTTTTAATATCTTCACCAACGCTGCCCCTCCGGTTTCTGCCTCTCGGGCCTTATGATAAATCCTTTTTATTTTCCTTTATCAAGTTATTATACTGCATACCGTTTGACAAAGAATGCCTTTAGTTTTTATTATACATGCACGGTAGTTTAATGCCATCAAAAGCGTCTAATGCCATGACAGATATGAGATGGTACAGACGCTTTTTTGCCGGATAATAACGAAACATTGAGGTAATGCGGAATGTGCAGGCTTGCAGCGATAACATCTAACAATTTTTTTTCTCCAATGGAGAATATACTTGCCCTTGAGACAATGAAAGAAGGGCATGACGGTTCAGGATTAGGACTCACGCTTAAAGGCCTCGGCGGAGAATTCAAAGACCTCACGAAATATCCCATAATGTCAGGCATCTGCTCTAAAAAAGGAATCAAGGCGCTTGACGATTACATGAAGAAAAACGGGTTCAGGCTCAAGCATATATGGACTCCCAAAATAAAACCGGTAAAAGGCATTGTCCCGCGGGATTACTACTTTGCGCGGGTTTATGACTATCCGTCTTCCTGCAAGGATAAATCCTTTTCCGAAAAAGAAGGCCTTTTGATGAATACACGGATCGCTTTGAGAAATATCGGCGAGTCTGACGAATCAATCTTTGTGTTCTCTTTTTATCCTGATGTTATCACCATTAAAGAAGTCGGCGACCCTCTGGAGCTTGGTGAGTTCTTCGGGCTTGACAGCGACGGTTTAAAGGCAAAAGTTATATTTGCGCAGGGAAGGCAGAACACAAACTACCAGATATACCTTTATGCATGCCACCCATTTTTTATTCAGGGTTATTGCTCTATGACAAACGGAGAAAATACAGCATTTGTTCCAATCAGAGAGTTTCTGATGAGCAGGGGATTCACTGGCTACATGGGTTATAACAGCGACAGCGAGGTTTTCACGCATATACTTCACTATGCATCAAGACAGTTGAATTTCCCCTTAATCTACTACAAAGACGTAATTACACCGCTTAAAATATCAGAGATGGAAAACAGAAAAGACAGCGGAGCGCTCAGGCTCATTAAACAGTCACTAAGGCCTCTTTGTATAGACGGGCCCAATATGGTTATAGGATTTACCCCTGACGGAACATGCTTTATGGTGCAGGATTCAAAGAAACTCCGACCCGGTGTAGTCGCAGGCGTTAAAGGGAAATATGCGCTCATGTCAGAGGAATGCGGAGTGGACAGGGCTGTTCCAAAGAGAGATAAATCCATGGATATCTTCCCTATGAAATACGATATGGTGATTATTTCACCCGGAGCAGAGGAGGTTAAGGTATGGAACCAGCTTCAGGGTTAAGGCTTGACCACAATCACAAACTTTCTCTAAGAGAATTTCCGTATATTGTCCGGTGGCGGGATGACAGGTGCAAAAGGTGCGGTCAGTGCACTGCGGTCTGCCCTGTAAAGGCAATAGAAGCAACTGTAAAAGTTCAGAGATATGTGTCTTCCGAAGGTGCTTCCCCTGCTCCAAAGGCGGAAAGAAAGGTCATCCAGATTGTTGAGCAGGTAACTGATATGGAAAGATATTGCACAGGCTGCGGGGCCTGTACGCTTGTTTGCCCCAATGAGGCAATAGAGCCTGAATTTAACCCTCAGAATAAATTCCTCCACTATAAAAATAAAGGCGGAGAGGGTTATAAGAGAGGCGGAAGGAGAAACGACCCGTCCATCTCAACTCTGGACAGGCTAAAGTTCACAAGAATCTCAATGCTTACCGACCCTGCGCTTGATGCGGGAAGGCATGAATTCCGCATAAGGACTCTTTTGGGAAGGATACTTCCTCCTGAAGAGCTTCCATTAAAGATTGAAAACAACAAACTCTCCATAAACAAAGACAGCGCAAAATTTATTCCGCCTGTCCGTGAGATATATCCGATAATGATCGGTAGCATGTCAATCGGCGCTCTTTCTCCCCCTATGTGGGAAGGCCTTGCAATGGGAGTTTCATACCTCAATGAAGTTGAGGGAATGCCTGTTGTAATGTGCTCCGGTGAAGGCGGAATGCCGCCGAGGCTTCTGAAATCAAAATATCTTAAATACTTTATCATTCAGATTGCATCAGGTTATTTTGGATGGGATGAGATAATCCACGCCCTTCCCCACATGGTTGAGGATCCTGCCGCTATAGAAATTAAATATGGACAGGGCGCAAAACCCGGCGACGGCGGGCTTCTGATGGCACAGAAGGTATTGAATCTCATAGCAAGCATTCGTGGCGTTCCCCAGTTTATTGATCTTGCTTCGCCTCCCACACACCAGACAAAGTACTCTATAGAGGAAGCAGTCGCAAAGATGATTCAATCCATGTCAATGGCATGGGGATTCAGAGTGCCGGTGTATCCAAAGATCTCAGGCTCAAGGACAGCAAGGGCAGTTCTCAATAACCTTGCAAGAAACCCATATGCTGCAGCCCTTTCAATTGACGGAGAAGACGGAGGAACAGGCGCAGCCTACAATGTGTCTATGGACAAGATGGGGCATCCTATTGCCTCAAATCTAAGGGAATGCTACCTCGACCTCGTAAAACAGGGAAAACAGAACGAGCTGCCTCTGATAGCAGCAGGAGGCGTGGGTAAAAAAGGCAATCTCGCGGCAAATGCGGCAGCCCTTATAATGCTCGGCGCATCTGCTGTTTCTATCGGAAAATACATAATGCAGGCTGCGGCAGATTGTTTCGGAGATGAATATAACAGATGCAACCTCTGCAATACAGGAAAATGTCCGAGAGGAATCACAACTCAGGATCCGAAACTTTACAGGAGGCTTGACTCCGACAAAGTTGCGGAGCGCGTTGTAGAGACTTTCAAGGCGGCAGACGTTGAACTAAGAAAGATATTTGCCCCCATGGGAAGAAGTACGGAGCTTCCTATTGGAATGTCGGACGGACTGAGCACTGATGATAAAGCAATGGCAAAAAGGCTGGGGATAAACTATGCGTGCTAAAAAGACAGGGTCAAAGGGTCAAAGGGTCAAAGGGTCAAAGAGTGAAGGCTTTAAAAACACTGACACTCTGACACTCGGACGCTCTGATACTATTATTGTCCACGGCACTATCAAAGGCAAGCGTGTTCCTTCACGTATCCTTGAGGAGCAGATACAGCATACGGTTCAGGAAGGCGCAAGGCAGCTGCATATAATCTCAGACGGCCAGCACGGCATCGGCGGCAGAATATGGTCAAGGGAAGGAACTGTAAAGATAGCTGTTGAAGGCCCTGTAGGCCAGCGGCTTGGAAGCATGGGAATGCCGGGCACCGAGATTATTGTAAAGGGAAGCGTCTCCGATGATGTGGGATGGCTTAACTGCGGCGCAAAGATAACCGTGCTTGGTGATGCAACTAACGGCGCATGGAATGCCGCTGCGCAGGGAACGCTGTATGTGCAGGGAAGCGGAGGCGCAAGATGCGACACCATGACAAAGCACAATCCGAGATTTGACCCTCCCCAGTCATGGTATTTCAGAGATGTCGGAGATTCATTTGCAGAATTTAAAGCCGGAGGCATTGCGGTAATATGCGGTGTTAATCCGAGAAATCCAAAAAATATCATAGGCTACCGCCCGTGCGTCGGAATGGTTGGCGGAACAATATATTTCAGGGGCCCTATTCAGGGCTACAGTGAAAAAGACGTAAAGCTTGTTGGCCTGACTCCTCAGGACTGGGAATGGCTAAAAACAAATATGAAGCCATTCCTTGAGGCAGTTGACAGGGAATCGCACTACAATGAACTTACAAAGTCATCTGATGACTGGAAAAAAATTATTGCATATACTCCGCAGGAAAAACGCGGAAGAAAATGGCTCGGAGTATCCCTTCCTGATTTCAGAAAAAACATGTGGGATAAGGAAGTCGGCAGCGGCGGCATATTTGCGGAATACCTGAATCATGAACTCTCTTTACTGCCATACATTACTGCTGGAACTGACAGGCGTAACAGGCCGATATGGGCAAATGAAAAATTTGCGCCTCCTTGCGCTTATGCATGCCCGACACATATCCCCTCGCACAAGAGGGCTTCCTTAATCAGGCAGGGCAAACTGAATGAGGCGCTTGAGCTTGTATTGCAATACAGCCCCCTGCCGGCAACTGTCTGCGGCGAGATATGCCCTAACCTCTGCATGCAGGCATGCACACGTGCAAGGCTTGATAAGCCTCTGGCAATAGACAAGCTTGGAGAACTGTCGCTGGACCTGCCTGCGCCTGAAAAAGCAGCTCCTACAGGGCATAAAATTGCTGTTATAGGCGGCGGCCCTGCCGGTATGAGCGTTGCATGGCAGCTTGCATTAAAGGGACATACTGTTGACCTCTATGAGTCATCAGGGAAACTCGGGGGTAAGATTGAACTCTGCATTCCGAGGGAGCGTCTGCCTCACGAAATCCTTGAAAAAGAAATATCCAGGTTCAAAGAACTTGGAGTGAATCTGCATCTGAATATGAAGGTGGATAAGAATAAATTCAAAGAGATTTATAGTGGGCATGATGTTGTTGCCCTGGCTTGCGGAGCGCACCAGCCGAGAAAGATTTCATTCCCCGGCTCAGAGGATACGGTGTCAGCCTATGATTTCCTCAAAGACATAAACCTTGGGAAAAAACCTGAACTTAAAGGCAGGAGGGTCGTTGTTATAGGCGCTGGAAATGTCGGAATGGATGCAGCTTCAGAGGCATACAACAGCGGAGCCGAATCAGTAGTTGCTGTTGATATTCAGAAACCATCCGCATTCGGCGAAGAGATGAAAATAGCAATGGCAAAAGGAACTCAGGCGCTCTGGCCCAGGTTGACAGACAGATATGATAAAAAAGACAGGAAACTTTTTTTTAAGGATGGTTCATCAATTGATGCAGACTTTGTTGTGATGGCAATTGGGGATATACCGCAATTGGATTTCCTTCCGCCTTCTGTGCATACAGAAAAGGGATGGATTCCTGTGACTGAAAATTACCAGACGTCGGATGTAAAGGTCTTTGCCATAGGCGATGTG
>Ga0208373_1000130_pt1 | contig 138374 bp, 143 predicted proteins | sample RifOxyC2_FD_184036 | JGI IMG/M metagenome (GOLD analysis project Ga0208373, IMG submission 184036) | Soil microbial communities from Rifle, Colorado - Rifle Oxygen_injection C2 (SPAdes) | ecosystem: Environmental > Terrestrial > Deep subsurface > Rock core/Sediment | place: Rifle, Colorado...
TGTGTAGTCAATCGGACTATAATCGGTTGTTCCAATAGTAATTAGTTTGATACCACCGGGTTTACGAATATCGGTAATACCAGCTAACGAATAGTTGTTTTGACCGCTTATGGTCGTTAAAGACTCGTCTTTCTTCACCAAGAATGGCCACTTACTATCGTTGGCAAAGTCTTGAATAGCGTCGTTATAGCTCTCAATTCGTCTAGTTGTTTGTTTGGTAACTGTCTCGCCAAGCTCTCTGCTTGTATCAGACAGGCCGTTGGTTAAACTAATAGCCATGGTTTTTATAAACTTTTATTCTCGGCGTCTTAGTTCGTATAGTCCTTGGTTTCTGCTAACCATTTTGCTGAATTGTACTGGGTCTATTTTTTGCGTTGACGCAGCGCCGATATGGTAAATTGGTCTTGTTCTTTCAGCGATTATTTTTAATCCTCTGCGTTTCAATCTTAAAATCAAGTCTAGGTCTTCAAAGTAATAACCCCTAAATTCTTCGTCAAAATAGGCGTCCTCTCTCTTAACTAAAAGGCAAGTCGCCGGAGCTTCGTCTACCTCTCCGCTTTTTTTGCCTTTGTGCCAAGTTTCTTTTCCGTTCCGGTCAAGTAGTTTCTTCGAGATAGCACCCCAATTTTCGACTTTTGTTAGCTCAAGCATTGAAGTGAGCCATTCCGGGACTAAAACCGTGTCGTCATTCAGGAATAGTACGTATTTTCGGTTGGCCTGATTAACAGCTTGGTTATTCCACTCGGCAAAACCCTTATTGTTATCAGGATTGATTATTACTTTAAGGTCTTTCTCAAGTAACCGCTGATAAAGAGCAATCAATTTTTTACTGGGTATGTCGGTTGCATTGTCTACGATAATCAATTCGTAACCTGCGAGTGTATATGCGTAAAGAGTACGTAGGCAATTGCGAAGAAGTGCAAAGTTTCTATGCGTGCCTATAATAATCGTAACATCTTGACTCACAATTGTCCATCAAACTGACTTTCAATCTTTTTCTTCTCGTTCTTAGGGATGTAGGCGTCATAGTCTTTTTCGTCGTATACGTAATCGCCTACATGCCCGATTTTAATCCTAGGATCGCAATAGACCTTAAATCCTGCCTTCTGCGCTTTCCAACAGAAATAAACATCTTCACCCATTGGTTTGCCGTGGAAATTACCAAAATAGAACCATGGGGGCTCAATTTTCTTAAAAACCTTCATATTGATGAGCATAAAGCCTGTTGCAATAGCAAAAACTTCAAACACACTATCTCTTGGAAATTTGTCTGGGATCACCAGTTTGTCACCTTCGCGAAAGTTAATGGTCGGGTGGTGTGGTGGTTGGCGACGATAGTACAGCCCGCCAACAATATCTTTGTCGTCTTCAAAAAGCTGATTGATTCCATGCATATCAAACTGTACATCGGCGTCAACAAAAAGTAGATGAGAAACACCTGATTTTAAAGCAGAATTTACGGCCTTGTTCCTGGCTTCGTGAATATAACAGCCGGTCTGCACATGAAGCTTTGCCGGGATGTTTAAGGTGTAAGCAGCAGAGAATAGAGAAATAAAGGTTTCGGTTTTAATCGTTCCCATGTTAGGAACGGCTATCATAAGTACTTTGTTTTCCATTTTTAGTAAAAATTAATAATCTTCGTCTTCCTCTTCCATTTTTTTACCACCCTTAAAGGTCTCGGCAATCTTCTCTTGTTTGCTCATTTTGTCGCCTTTTTCTTCCTTCGCGACATCATGAACCATGCCTTTTTGAATTTCGATTATGTACTCCTCGGATTCCTTTCCGTCATTATTCTTGCGGATTTCTACTCCGACAACCTCACCGTATTGCATTAGCACCACTTTGTCGCCAATATCCTTACCCTTAAGTTCTGGCATTTTCTTTGCGCTGATATACTCCCTCCGATAATAGACTTCCTTTTCGCCTTTTTTCTTCTTAGTTCGCATCGGCTTGGCTTCAATCATGTTCATTTCCTCGCCCATGTCATGCATTTGATTGATGTGTTCCTGATTTATTTCTTCCATTGTTTTTAATAATTTGTAATTAGCTTGGTCTATAGCGACTGCGTGATAATTTCAGTGTTTTTCCGCCTCCACCGCTACTGCCTCTTAGTTTTTCAACTTGAGCCCGGGCTTTGGCTGCGTAGGGTGCTTTAGTGTTTGCGATGAGTTGTTCAACCGATATTGGTTGCGCTTTGGGTATGCTTGGTTTGCTTAATTGTACATCAGCTTCGCTGGGTTGGTCAACCTTGATAGGTTTGGCGCTTTGTAACGACTGAGCTTCTCTGCTTTTCACTACTAAGTCTCCTAACTTCGGGATAGTTGGCAACTCTTTAGGCTTTTTGGCTTTTTTACTCCCGCCTGGAGTTGTGCCTTTTTTGAATTTACCCTCTTTGTCGAGTTCAATTGTTTTTAAGTACTTGTATTCGTCATTGGTAATTATTCCTTCGTCTTTAAGATCGCCAAGAACAGTATCGGTAATGAAAACCTTGCCGGAAATACTTTCGACTCTGCCTTTTAGTAATCCTTCAATTACTTGTTCGTGACTAAAGCCGTCGATCTGATCCAGAATATAGCGCACCTTAATGTCTGTCTCCTTATTGGCTAGATAATCATAAGCAATTTCTTCTTTTTTCAGCCCTAGCCGTTTGTATATCTTTTCCTTGAGTTCTTTTGGAAATTTGCCATAGACCCCTTCACCTTCATAAACTTTTCTTGCAAGAGCAAATTGTTTATCTTGCTGTTCGTAACTCTTAATGCCTTTTTCTGGCTTTTGGATTAATTCTGATAGGTCTATAGTCTTTATTTTTGTACCATCACGAAAATAATATTTTTCGCCTTGCTGAGTAAAATCTTTATCTGAGGCTTTGAGCTCTTCTTTGATTGCGTTTTTTGTCTTGTTGGTTTGTCTTTCAGAAATTAGTTCGTTGTAGTATGCCTTTTGCTCGCCTGCGTCTGCTTGTTTGAAATAAGCAGACTGATTTTTTCCAAGTGGCCGGCGATCTTCACCAAAATATGCTTGTGCCTCAGAGAGTGATTGCTTACCAATAGTAGCTGCCTTGATATAAGACAAGGGCTTCTTCTCTATGGGGTATTGAACTAGACCGCTACGACTTTCTGAATAACCCTTATTAACATCGCTTACACCTTGGATTGTGCGTTTTATCTGTTGTCCACCAAAAGGAGGGAATAGTTTAAATAATGGATCGGTTACTGCTTGTGTGGCGAGTAACCCACTGCCAAATCGTGTCGGGTCACCTTCACCAAATAATTCTTTTCTCGTAACATTCTCTCCACCTATTCTTACCCCATATTCTGGGTATAGAGTTGCTACAGTTTGGCCCCCAGGTAAGTTTGATAATACTTCACCGGCAACTCTCCCTCCAAACCTCATAGCGCCTATCTTTTTGTTTTCTTCCTCTGAATAAGCTTGTGAACCCTCGATAATTGCATTGATTGGATCGAAGCTTACATCTGAACCCCTGATTTGTTTTGCAGCTCGGTTAAACACATAACTCAAGGTTAAGAACGATACCAGTTTGCCAAATTTCTTTTCATCAACAAAATCCTTCATCACCCACCAAAGGTTAGCCACTTCAAGTTGGAAGGGAGCAAGGAGCTGAAATACCTTACTTTTTTGATTTAAGGGAACTTCACCGATACCACGGCCTGCAACCATATTTCGGGTAATATCATCTGCATATTTTATGGCGTTTGGTATTCCCTCGTCGAGTGCTTTCTGGTAGTTCATGTTCCAAATATACTTAGTTCCAAGCTCGTCAGGCGATTGAGTTATCCAAACTGCGAATTTTTTGGCGTCGTTTATTAGCCCTTTATCAAATCGATCATAAGAGTTGAAGTAGCGCTCCTTTAAGAACCCTGATTGGTTCATTGGCGTTTCGCCTTTAGCAAATAATTGTTGGAGCGTATCCGAAGCTCCTTTTGCCCAATACTTATGTCCGGCTTGGGCCATTCCTTGCGGAACATTAAAGAATTGAGCTAGAGAAGAAAAAAGGTTACCCAAAATAACATTAGCCTTGACTCTTGAGTTTACCCAGTTAAGAGCAGCTATAGGCTTGCGGCCAACACTCTCTTGAATCCACCTATCCATAGGGTTAGTCTTTCCTGATAAGTCATCTGCAAAGCGATTTAAAAACAGAATAAAATTATTTAAGTTATTTGAGTTTTGAGTAGAATCGGATAGCTCTTGAGCTACTGCTCTAAATCTTGGAATATGTTGGTCTATGTGTTTTGCATAGGTTGCCGCCTTGATATAATCAAGAAAACCACCTACGGCATCAATTTCTGATTTATCACCTAATCTTTGCTGCATAAAAGAAGCCCATTTTGACTTGGGTTGCGTTTGATAAGAAACACCTGCCAGTTTAGAAGATATGTCGGCAGAAGTTTCAAAGATATTTTTAAGTCCGGCAAAACCCTCTGCCATTTCTCTAAAGTGTCGGTAGTAGTCTTGGCGTTTGGGAATAATCTTTTTAGGATTATTAGGATAGATTTTTGCTCTAATTACATTAACCTCTTCAAGTAGTTTGTCGTAAGTCTCCCTGAACCATCTATCTGCCTGAACAATCTGCCTTGCCTTTGTTCGGCCAAATTCCTTGACAAGTGAGGCGCCATCCCGCTTGCCTTCGCCAAGCTCTTGTATTGCGGCGCTTTCCTTACTTCCTTTATCAATATTAAATTTCTTGACTACATTATTATCTAACTCATTAAGGAGCTTGTCTGTTTCCTCAAAGAGTTGTTTTTTAGAGTTGTCAAACGGGTCAAGGATGACTTTCTTTGCTGTTTCAAAGGTTTTACCGTAAACTTTCTTGAAGTTTCTATATAAATCTCTCATGCCAGTGCTAATTGGGCTAATATCGCTTAGGTTTTCGGCGTTATTTGATAAAGCAGATCGGGTGCTCTTTTGAATTCCACGAGCAACACCTTCTGCCTGGACTTTAGGAGTTCTAGGAAGAGTTTTGTTCCTGAACTCACCCATCCACTCGTCAAATTCAGCCTTCGCATTAGCTTCAAGTGTCTTCTGGTTTTTTTGGATGAGTTTAGCTTTGGTCTCTGGACTGGCTTCTCCTGAATAAACAAAATCCCTAAGTTTGTTAGCTTCTTGTCTTAATTTCTTTGCTTCTTGGATTTGCTCCGGTGTTTGTACCTTTGTTTCTGCCTTTGTTGGCATTGATAATATTTTGTTTAGTGCGTCTTCGTCTGATATTTCACTACCGTACTTTGCCTGATAATCACTCTCTTGATTTTTTACAGCCTGTATTGCTTTTTCTACTATTCCATATTTATCCCTCTTCCGAAGTGTTTCAATATCGCCTTCTTGAAAAGCCCTAGAGCTTGCCATTTTCTTTATTCGGTTAAATAGATTGATTTCTTCTGGCGAATATTTAGAAAGTTCAGTTTGCGCTATCTCTGCACTTGCTTGATTTTCCTGAAGTGCTTGTTGTGTTTTTGGTGAATTCTCCAAGATTTGTGCCTTTTCAAGTAGGGTAGTTTTGGGTTTGGGGTTATATGGTTGGCCTTGGGAAGCAGATTTTCCAGTTTGCCCTTCGCCAGTAATACCCATTTGAATATTCGGCCTTGCCCGGCCCCTGAATTCAGCCGCTGCCAAGTCCCATAATTCATCAAGTTTTTTGTTAAAAGGAACCTGCTTAGCTAACTTAGCATCTGGTTGGACATACTGTTTGTAAAGTCCTTCAATCACGCCAGATCCCTCTTGAAAAGCTTTGAAATTTGTCTTAATGTCTCCTAAATCACTCGAGCGTTTAAATGTCATCTGGATGCATAATGTTAGGAATATACTCACTGGCAGCTTTCCCAAAAACCTTGCCAAATGCTTTTCCAAACGTCCCCATCGTTGCCCTCCCAGTGACTCCAGAAACGGTTTCCTTGGCAATCGAGGGTAAGAGCTTTTCTTTATTCAACACAGCTCTCGTCGGCCCGTACACAGCGGCAGAGGAGGCCGCCTCACCTGCAACCGTTACTATTCCTGCTTTTATAAGAGCTGGTACTTTTGGTAGTAACTTACTAATAACACTTTCTACCGGCACCTCAAGACCTTTAGCAAAGGCTCCGTAAAACGGTGCACCAGTAACAATGTCTGCAGCAACCGTGGGTAATAGTTTTTGTTTACTGCGCATTTGTTCTACATTTTTGTATCCTTGTCTAACGTTTTGTTGCACATTCTGAGGAGTCAATTTACTGATAGCAGCAGCCCCTACTCTCGTGGCAGGATTGTACATAGCGGTTGTGTAGGCAAATCTTGCCCCAGGCACTTTATCAAGAAAGCGTTCTAGGTTTTCTGTCCTTTCCTGTTTGGTTTGGGTTTTGAATGCTTGGGCAACATTCTTAGCTTTTATGGCCGTCCGCTCATAAAAACTTGGACTTGTTAAATCGTTTGAGAATGGAGCAAGCGGTGTAGTTTTAATAGCTAATCTAGCTGTTTCTTTTGCAGCTTGAAGTGGTTGAAATTTACCTTGTTGGAATATGCCTTCGTCGTCATAGAACTTTTTCTTTGTCTTCTTGATGCTACTTTTAACAAAACTAACAGCGTTTGAGCCAATTCCTAAAATATCACGTAGTAAATCCGCCATTAGTGTTTGTTAAATCAACTTAAATCCCGTTTAAAAGCTTATTACCAAAGATTGCGGCTAACATCGGGTCTTGCTGAACATTCTGGCCCGCCTGATTAGTTGGGAGCGCATAAGACGGCAAGCCCCTGTTTGTAGACTGTGTTGTTTGTGCTGTGTTCGGATTTACTCTCATCATCTGCGATAACTGATTTTGGTACTCGAGCGTTGAGATCTGCCCATTGGCCAGTGCATTGTCTAAAGCTTCTTTGCTGCTGTAGCTCATTTTTGCTTTCTGGTACTGCCCTTGTGATGGATTAGTCAGGTTAGTTTCGGTATCCATGGGGGTATAGCCCATTTTTTCAAGAATCGCATTAGTTGCAGATGTTTTTGCGTCTAGTCCTTGACCCAGTAATCCTTTGTCGTCAAGCATACTTGAGATGTAGCCGTTAAGTGTTTCACTATTGGCCAACATCTGTTGTTGAACCTGTAGCTTTGCTTGTGTAGCCCATGTATTGACATTCGCGATGTCTGTCGCCAGCTGTGCCTCGGCATTAGCATAAGACTCTTCCCTTTCCATCTCAGAGAGGTAGAGATTGGCGTCAATATTGTCAATGTTGGCTTTATAATCAAGTGCGGCTTTGTCCAGTTTACTCTTGGTTTCGGTCTCAACAGAGTTTTTACTGAGCGTAGTACGTTCTTTCATGTTTACGATTGCGTTCCCAATAAGAGCCAAAGAGTCTGCCTCGTTGGTTGATAGTTGGCTTAAATCTTTACCAAGAAGGTTATTAAGCTTCATTTGAGCCTCTAGTGAGCGTGAGGATGTAGACATACCCATTCCTCTCATCAACTTTTCCTGCTCTGTGTTTAAGTCTCGATAGGTCGATAAAATCTCCTGGCGGGATTTATCGTAGTTAGTTTTGGTTTTTTCTTGCTGTAGGGCATAGTCTTCAAGCCCCTGTTTTTCGTTTAGGGCAATCTCAGCCAAAACATCGGCCTTATTGCTTCCTAAGGTGTCAATAATCCAGTCGTAATTACCTTTTGCTTGTCCTTTGGCCTGCTCACCGATCTTCTGTTGGGCTTGATATTTGCCTAGTGCCGCCTGACGCCTAGCTTCAGCGGCTTTTTTAGCTGCGTCTTCTTGAGACCCTTGGGCGTTACTTATTAACCAGTTTTGATAGTCTTGCGGAGTCTGAAAGTGCATACCATCAACATCAAAACCCCAGTTGGCCGGGTTGCTCCAATCACGGTCTGGGACATTACCACTAACATCAGGTTTGGGTTGCTGTTGTGGTTGGGAACTTGTTTGTCCTGCAGGAGTTTTAACAGACTCTCGTGGCACCACTGCACCATTAGAGAACATTACTCCTCCACTAGGAGTTGGCCCAGCAATGGGAACAGAACTTTTTGGAATTGATGGCCCGGTTGTTCCTGGCTTCAACCAAATATTTCCGCCCTTATTGGGTGGTTGATACGGTGTAGGAGCTGGCGCTAAGTTTACTTCTGTCATGTGATATGTAAATTTAACTTTTAATTGCTATAATAGAGCCTATAGTTCTATTACAGCGATGAACGGACGAACTTACTTCGTATTACTACTCTTTCTCGTTACTGTTTATCTTTTGCTTACGTTTATTGTTCAACCTCGTCTTTCGTTCTCTGAAAGTACCCCAACCTCAACGATTGAAGTATTTTTAGATGACAAAAAACTCTGGAATTTAGTGCAGAAGTGGCGTAAGTCTCAAGGCCTTGCCGAATACGTGCGAGATCAAAGACTGTGCAGAATTGCTGAAGATCGATCTGATGATCCTATTGACTATCACAAGGGATTTGAAGAAAAGTATGGATCTAAAAGTGTAAACCCTTTAATCAACTATCCCTTTATAATGCAGGAGAATGTTGTTTTCAATTATCTTGATGAAGAAAGCTCATTAAATGGTTGGTTAAATTCTCCACCTCATCGAGCAACTCTTAAAAAACCCTATACTCATTCTTGTATCCGTTGTTATGAAACAACCTGTGTACAAATTTTCGGCCAACTTGAAAATGAGAAAACTCTTTGACTTCTTAGGTGATTTAAGCCATATTTCCATTCTTATAACCGAGAAGCTTTGGCTACCACTTACTATTTATCTGATTGTTGTCACTGTTTTTATTGGTGATAAATGGCATATCGCCTATCTTCCTTTATGTATTGTAATGGCTCCATTGATAATTATGATTGTGCTTATAGTGATCTATTTCTCATTATATGTCCTATATAAACTGTTGCAGAAAATTCTTAATAATCCAAATTAAAAAATAATGAGTAAATTACTTGTTATTAGTTTGTTAATCCAAAATGCCTAAATATATAAGAAAGTATGAACTACTCGCATTATTGATTGGTTTTGTTTTTACGCTTATTCTTACCACCCTGATGAATTCTTTAATCCCTCTTATTTTGATACAAATAATTCTCTGGGTTTATAGAAAAACTTCAAAGAGAATACAGGATTGATTGCGTTCCCTTATAAAAGAGCTATATCAGACTCCCTTGTTATTCGTTTTTATGCTTTCGCATGTGGGCCAGCAGACCAAATTCGTTTTTAAATTTCTTTCCGCATTTAGGACAAGTCGAACGAATTTCCTCAGCTAGTACTTTTAGTTCATTTTCCTGCCTCAAACCAATTTTGTTTGGCACGTCTACACCAATCTTACTGTAGAATTTCACCCCATATTGAGGGTGATTTTTCAGCATTTCGATGATCTTCTCATCTTCGGTTTCGTAGAAACCATTCTGAAACTCAACTGTTATTCCTGACAAAGACCCCCTGATGCCCTGCACTGTAACGGCACCCATTTCGCGTCGCGCAATTGCCGGGTCTAAAACAAGACGCAATTGCTTGTACTTTTTTGATATGAACTCCATGTTTATAAGTTCAACTATTAATGTTTATTCTTTGGTGGGACAGAGGTCTCCCTCTGCCCCCTTAGATATACTGAGTGTGAGAGCTATATCAGACTCCCATTGTCCGTTTTACGAAAAGCTGGTCATGTTGTATAACCAAGAGCCCTTCTTTTCATGTTCAAGCTGGAAGCCAATTTCAGAGATGTACTCGTCTTCCTCGCCATCTGCATCATTCGCTTGGATATTCGTTTTCAGTTTAGTGTCGCTATCAGTTAGATAACGATAGGCCAAACCGTCCAGGTCAAGCAGATAGCCGTACCCGGCATACGTGGTAACTTCGGAAAAGAGCTTCATGTTTACAATGTTTACGGTGCCGTGTGGTGACAAGAACTGGGTTACAGCGATACCGTAGGTTTTATCCTTTGGTAACATCTGCAACTTGCCTCTCGCCCAAGTGGAAATTGCGCTGACTAAAATCGGAGCTGCGAATAAATACTTAGTATTGCTTCCATACCGGAAGCCGGTTCGAAGCCAAGCCTCGAATTCAGTTTCGGTTAAAGTTCCACCTGCGTCTGTTGCGTTAGTTGAGAGCCAGTAGTCAACACCACCAGTTGCTCGGCGTGGATAGGTGTCATTTACAGTGTCTTCTTTAGGTTCACCAAACCAGAAGCCTCTCTCAATTTCTTTTTGATGCTCGATTAACTGCATCATACGAACGTGGGCAAGATCCTTGCCTCCATACATTTCGGATTTCAAATTTGTGCGGGATGCACCAAATGGAGTGCGGAAAATTTGCGTGTAGTTAGTGCGTGTGGTTTCCGTACCGGTTTTAAAGGTACGTTTCGTTGCGTGCTCTGTGTTTGCATTACCAACAATCAATAAGTAGTCGTTGTTGTCCCACGTAGCTGCGGAGGTTGAACCCCAACCCCTTCTCACGGTAAGGGTATTGGTTGACACGTCGGTCACCAATGCCTGCTCGCCGCTGTCAATGTGTTTGACAACATCCCCGGCTCTAAAATAAGCGCCGTTGTCGACTACGACTGAAGTTGCTCCAGAGGTGTAGCCAGTTGAATAATTTACCTGGTCTACTTTTGATAATGCCTCTTCCTCAAGCCACTTGTATTCGGGATTAATTGCAACTCGTTTTTCGAGTTTCTTCGTCAATTGCGTTAATGGTGCTGAATCCGGCTCAAGGACAGAAATTTTGCGTGCGATGTCAATTACTCGTTTTACTTGGACAATATTCCCTGTACTTCTAACTCCTGTTATCATTCTGTCGCTAGATTAACTATTAATTATTAAATTGAGTATCGTTCTTTGCTTTTACCGTATGCTCCTAAAATTTCGTCAACCTCGTCCTTTGGTTGTTCGGTATTATTCGTTTGGTCTGTTTCGGTTGGTTGCTGTGCGTTCGCTTTAGCCGTTTTATTCTGCTGATTAGATCTGTTTAATTCTTCAACTGCGCCTTGGGCGACGTCTAAAAAGTCTTTCATCGACTCTTGTAAGTTGATGAAGTGGCCCTGCATTTTCTGCATGTTCACGTGTCCGGCGAAAGCGGTTCTGAACTTTGAATCGCTTTTTAGCCTTGGAACGTTGTTCTCCAAAGATGACAGTTCAGTCAGCTTTTTTTCCCGATCTTCGATGATCGGGGCGATCTGTTCGGCAATTTGTTCTGGACTAGGTTGCTCTTGTCTAGGGAGCGTTTGTGCAATTACTCTTACTGCCTCTCTTACGGCGTCTTGCGCATTGTTGACCTTAGACCAATCGATTTTGCCAATGGCGTCCTCGACCCTTTGTTCATCTAACACAGGTTGTGTACCTCTAGGTTGTTCGGCTTTTCTTTGTCCTTGAGATGCTAGAAACTGTCGGCTTTGGGTAAATTCCCGCTGCCTTACGAGATATGCTTCTTCCAACATCTTTTGGTCGGAATAGCGACTAGGGTCGCCGCCGAGCTCTTGGTACGCCTTTTTTAGATCGTCCTCTGTCTTAAATTTGCCAGCAAGGAGTGTATCCTGCTGTGGTTGCTGAGGCGTTGAAGGTGTGGTTGTCGTTTCCCCTTGCGGGTTTGTGTCTTGCCCTTCCTCCTTCTTAACTTTTAAAGGTTCGTCAGGTTTTCCGTCCTGAACAGGTGAAGTTTCTTCACCTTCGGTTGTGGCAGCTTGTCCTTCACCCTCTCCCTCGCCTTCGGCTAGGAAGTCGTTCGGGTCAGCGTTAGCTTTCCCGGATACTGGATCAAAGGTTTCTGGGGCTGCGTCGGTGTGCTCTGTCATGTTTAGGTGTCCCTTATGGGGCTAAACTAATAATTACAGGGATAAAATACGGTGAGATATTGAGTTGCTTTGGGTGTTCGTGGAGAGTGCGCGAGTACGGGATTTACTAATCCCTATGTTAAAGTCTAACTGTTTCCGTCTGCTTTGTCAAATATAAAGCCTTTAGGCGTTTTGTTTTTTGATTTTCCATCTAAGTACAACACGCCGTCTTTAACTTCGTATCTTGTTAACATGAATGGTTCTAGTATCCCCCCGTGGCTTACAGGGCAACTTACACACTTAATGCTGGCTTTGGCGACATCTTCAATAACAAAATAATGTTCACCAGCGCTTAGGTTGAACTCCTTAGTTTTAATGACCTCAATTTCGCCTTTGAAAAGCCCTCTCTTTTTTCTCTCTGCTAAAATGTCCCAAATGTTGGGTAAGTGCTTTTCCTTGACTTGTTCTACTACATCGTCTAAAACCTCATCACTTAGTATCGGTTTCAGACTTTGCTCGCTCTTGCTGTTTTTGCCGTTCACGGGCATATTGTTCACCTTTCGCTATAGAAACTTCTAGGTATTTGAATATTTTTTTATAAACTTTAAGCTCGACTTGATAGTCATCATATTTTTGAAGCCGGGTTTTACCAAACAGAGGATCGGGTTTTATCCCCATCTCCATAATTTCTAAAATACCAGTACGATTAATTTCTAACCACTTTATTAATCGTTTCCAACCGGCAGCTTTTTGGAGGTTCTTAAAATCCATCGCTGCCTGGATAGAATCATCAATCCTTTGTGGTGTGGGTTTGTTACCCTGTAATACCCGGCGGTACAGTTCCCGGGTTCGGTTGATTAGCTGCATTTATTATTTGCTCTCCCGCTAGGATTGGCACATTAGGTTGTTGTCCCGCTCCCAAACTTGATAATATATTTACTGCTCCATTAACTCCTTGCGGCTGCGGTGGAGTTTTCGGGATTTGCTCTCTTTGGATAATGTCATTCGGGTGAGTTTCACCAAGTGCAATGAGCGTTTTTTTAGCTACTCGGTCTTTAGCCGCTTGAGTTAGGTTGTCGAATGGAGCCTTATTACCTGCAATCTGATCATTAACAAACTTCCATTTTTCAAGCTCTTTATCCCTGTTCATCGACTCAGTAGAGCCGGTTTCGACCACAAAGTGGACTGCTCCTCGGATACGTCTTACTTGGTCAGGAGTAATAACCATTTTTTCGTTATTTTCTTCAGACTTCACAAACTGCGGTTCATCATAAAAGCGCATATTACGCTGCACATACATTGTGCCCATCGCTTTTAAGCCCAATTGTTCAAAAAGCTGCAATTTCATCATAAAACGAGAGTTTGCTGCCTGTTGAAGCTTTTCAACTCCGCCAAGTGTCTTATTCATTCCAGGGTCAACTGCTCCTGTTGCATAATCAGAGGCAGCCGTTGTATTCTGAATAATTTTATCCCATTCCTGATACTCTCTGTAGGGGCTAGCCTTGGTTGTACCGGTTTCTAAAGGTTGTAAACCGTTCATATCCTTCAACTGAACTACTGTTCCAGGCTCGGGTACAAAGTTTTCACCTTCAACCAATGCGTTTGGATCAAGTTTCCACATTCTAAGAAGATCGTAAAACACGTTGTCGTTACGCATATTGGCTTGGTCAGTCATGCCATCCTCAATCTTCTTAATCGGATCTGGTTCTCCCCAAGCATACAGTTCATGGGGAATAGGAATGTCTTTCATAAGAAATAATCCTAGCTTGCCGTCGCCATTTGGATTGCCGCTTTTTCTAATGGTAAGTCGTTCGTTGACAACAATGGAGAGTTTGTCTGGCTCAAGCATCATGTGCACCTTAAATTGACCTTGGTCTTTGCTGTCGTCTTTGGTAGAGAAATCTGAGCTGCCAAAAATTTCAGCCATTTCCTGGTCGTAATTCATTTGATTATCGTCGGTGTTGTACTGCTTCATGGCCTTCATTCGTTTTAGCTCGTCAATGTTCTTATATTCGCCCGGACTCACATTCACCATATCTAAAATCTCATTCATCGTCATCATTTCTTCAATGGTGGCATATTTTAAGTCAGAGACACGCTTTTTCTTGGGGTCTGGAAAGACGTGGAACATAGACTTGTGCGTAAAAACTGGCGCATCAATGAGTTTTTTCTTCACTTTAACTAGCTGCCACTGCACTTTGACACCCCACTGTTTAGCGATTGCCAGGTTTTCCCAGGAAGGTTCATTAATACCCATGAGTGGAATAGTCGGTTGCCATTCCTCAACTTCTGCCTCTTTGGTATACCAAGGCGTCATACCCCAGGCGTTCCCAGTAATAAACATTTCTTTGGCTGCTGTTGCTAGTCTCAAGAAAATTGGATCATCAATAAGGTACGGGTGGTTCATTTGATAACGAATTAAGCTTGCTAAACCTTGTTCGTCCTCTTCATCGTTAGGAAAGTCTGTTTCAATCTGAAAAGTTGGTAAGCGAATGAACATCTTAGGCAAATTTGTTTCAACTACCTGATAGCTAATAGGAATAGTCATTTGAGAATAAAAAGGATAAGCCTCAGGATCTGCTTCAACTGCCTCGTCGATTATACGCAGAAAATAGTGCTTGTAATTATCTAAAAATCTATCAAAGTAAGGCTGGGTGTATTCTCGCGACAACTGCATTCGTTTTTTGACAAGGCGTGCGGTGTCGTCATTGAAGACTGATTGTTTGGCCATAAAAGCAAATAACTTATATTAGTGTCGTTACTTGCGGAGTATTAACTCATCTGCGCCATCTGAGGTTTATGCGTTTGCTTACTGTTCTTAGTTTTTTGAATTTACGAACTTTGTTGACAATCTGTTTGAGTTCTGTGGTTTTCGTTTTAGTGTACGGATGTTGCTTGAGTACGAAATAACCAATTGCAGTAGCGATTACACAATCGTCAAAGTTCCCTTCAGAGGCTTCTAGTTTGCCCTCTTCGGTTCTCACAAAAGTTTTCATTTCCCCGATAATATCTTTGTCGGGGATGATTGCTTGCCTAGTTCTCACTAGGTCATGTAAATATCCTAACACAAGTGGTTTTGTTTTTCCATCTGTCCACCACCCATACTCATTGGTAATCCTCTTGTCTTTCTTATTAACCCGCTGGCGCATGTATAGTTGTGGATAGTTCAGCTCAATGAGACGATCTACTGTAGACTGTCCCATGTTGTTTGCCTCAATAACAATGAGAGCTTTATTGTAGAAGTAGCCGAGTTTATTAAGTTCAGTTCCAAACTGGTTAGAACGTATTCTGGCCCGGAATTTAGCAACAACTGCCCAGTCCTTTTTATTGATTACGGTTGCCACACACCTATCCGAGAATTGACCTGTGTCGGCACTAATTATGTACTGCCCATCCTCTTCCGGCATCTCATAGATTTTTAGCCACCCCCGATTAGTCTCGTCAATTACTTGGTTTGGCGGTACGCCGTTAAGGTTACCTATCAGAATTGGATCTTCAGCTTCTGTGTCATATTCTTTCAACTGCTCTACTGGGAAATATGGGTTGCCGGAGAATAAAAAAGCCTCTTCTTCGGTCAACGGAAACTCTTGCTTGAACATTTCTTCTGGGGTATAACCTTCTTCCGAGCTTAATATTGATATTTGATTTCGTCTAAAAGCAGCCGTTTCTGAAGTAAACAGGTTAGGGTAGAGTTTCTGATAATAAACTTCTTCATCCGTCCACTCGTCAATTTTAGCGTTTTTAACTCTGTATTCTTCGTGCTTCAACCAAAGAGCAAAAAAGGGCATAAACTTAGAGGCGCCATCTTTTTCTCGCTGCCATTCGGTGTGATGATAATTCCCTTGTCCGTTAGCAGTTGTTTCCTTGACAATCCAGATATCGCCTTGCTTTTTGCTCTGCGGAACTGCCCTTAAAATGCCAGTCGCGATCCTTCCGCTATCAGTCCAACGACTGATTTCAGAAAGATGGGCATAATGGATAGTATCGCCTCGGCCAAAAGCCCTGGCTCCAGCAGTACCAATATAAAACTTAGAACGCATTGACTTATTTCCTAATTCACGACTACTCTCTTCGTCCGGTGTGTAGTAGCGCTGTAACCAAGAAGGTAGGTGAGTAAGGAAAAAATTAACCTTCTCAAACAAGCGCTTAGTAGCTTCTGCTTCGTGACTTATACAAACAGACCAAGAGTTAGGCACTAATAAGAATTTTACGGTTAGAATAGCTAAAATCATTGTAGAAAATCCAAGCTGCGAAGCTTTGAGGATATCGTCATATTCGCTCCTTTGGTCATAGAACTCGTTCTGTAAGTTGTTAAAGACAAAGGGAACAACGTCTTTATCTTTATTCACAACCCAAAAACCAGACTCAATAATATATCGAGGATCTTCTAAAGCTGTTTTAAATAAGTCCTCTTGGTTTTTAATCATCTTAGTGATTCAAATCTTGTGATAACTCGCCAACTCCTCGCCGGTACTCAGTTCCCCAATCTTCGCGGCTCTCCTTTTTGAACACGTTTTTATCAAGTTTATTGCCTTGGTGTACCCCGCTCATCACTTCTTCCGGACTTAGGTTCTTCATCTTCTGTTCTGGGGTTAACCTATTTCGGTAGTGGTCACCACAGATGTAAACAATCCTATTAAGTCTGTGGTCAAACCGTGCTTTCCAGAAGCTGTGTTCATGTCTTTTTTCACAAGCAATACAATACTCGATCATATCGGTATGCCAAACTTGTCCTTGTCTGCCCACTTAATTAAGGGCCTGTTGAAATCAGAAAGAGAGTGAATTGCTTTACCTTTCCGCTTCTCCCATTTACTTTTGTATGGTTCGGGGAAATATTTAGTATAGTAGACACATGTTCTTTCCCATTCTTCAACCGAGATAGCCTTGCCGTAGTGCTTGACATAACCGGCACGCAAAATTGGTTTTTTCACCAATATCTCTCTCTGATCTGGATTTGTGTAGTTGTACTCTGGTCGGTTTTTGAATAAAATCGTAATCTCTCTAAACTCCGGGCCAAGCCATTGCCGTTTGTAATAAGGCTTATGTTCATCCTCTTCGGTAATATAAAAGTCAAACAACCTCATTTTCACACCTTCGTAATCTTCATAACCTAGAAAATTCCAATCAATGCGTTCGTCTGCATCGAAATAGAGGATATAATCTGGATTATCATTCCTTGCCAATTTTAAAACGGCTTGCCTGGTTTCAAATTCAGCCCTTAGTCTATCCTTGGCCCATTTTTTGTTTTTGATCATTGACCTAACAAACGAGTGGTTTTTACAAATATCTGCTGTGTGATCAGTTGAGGCATCATCGAACACATAAATAGCGTCAACCCACCTCGAAAAATGGTCTAATGTCTCTCGGATTATTTTCTCTTCGTTCCTAACTCTAGTTATGCCTGCGATCCTCATAGATTTTCAAATATTTATTAACCTGTTTTTCAATATTGAAGTTTTCGGTCGCATACTGGCGGTTCCATTGACCTTGAGTGTGATCGTAACGTTTTAATTCAGCAATGATTGTCTGTACGTCCATAATCCTACGAAAACTCCTGCCTGACAAATTACATTTCTGCGCTTCAAGTATCATTTCCGGTCTTACCAATCCATCGCCAGTTTTAAGTGGAGTATACCCCCGGCTATCATACACAAGAACCTCGCGGCCCATACTCATGGCCTCATAAGCACCTCGCCCTAGGCTTACAACGAGATCGGCCTCATCCATGTATTTGACGATATCCCATTCTCGACGGATATAGAGATGAACAATACAGTTAATTCCCAAAGCATTACAAGCAGCTAATACGTTGTTTCTGGCAACCTCTCCCTGGCACAAACACAAAACATTCTTGAGTTGTTTGCTGATTGGCCTCTTCGGGCTAAATCGCTTCGTGTCTATGCCATTCCTGATGACTTGAGAGTCAAAGTTAAGGTTTTTTAGGTGTTGCTGAACCTCTTCCGAAACAGCAACATAGTAGTCTGCACCTACTCTTGGCTGTTCAAGTGCCGGGTAAACTCCATGTGAAGTGTAGAACTTGAAGCCTTTGATACCTTTAACTACTCTTAAACAAGAGTTGTGGTTAATGAACATTAGGTCGTATTCTTTTTTCAGTTCTTGTGTAACATTCGCAAATTTCTTTATATTATCTGTTACTTGGCCCTCTACAAAAGTAAAAACATCAACTTTATAACCACGCTCTGCAAGCTCCTTGGCTAAAGTATAGGTATAGGTTTCAGATCCGCCAGGGACTTTTAAATGATTGTTGGTAATAAGGACAGTTTTGGGTTTGGGAGCATTCAGTCTTTCTTCAACCTGCCGGTAATAGATAGGGTGTTTTTCTTTCAGTTTGGCAATATTTTTGTCTTGCATTGTTCTAATCTGCTCATCTGTGTACAAATTATGAAAAGTTGTCTTCGCATGATGATAAAAAAACCCGTTTCTGACAATTATCAACTTAAATCCGGCTTTCCTGGCCCGAATACAGTAATCACCATCGTCTCCTAAACCAACACCAAAGTCTACAGAGAGCAGACCTATCTTTTTAATGACTTCGCGTTTGATTAAAGCTAGACAAAATATGATTGAATTCTTTTCTTCGATTGGATTTAGATTATTCTCTTCAAGGATTTCGTTCATCTCATCGCTATCTTCCTGTCCGATTTTGCTTAATGGGTAATTGAATTGGGCGCCAATATTCTGAGTTGGCCCACCGTCTGTTGTTAGCATACTAACTATACCTACCTTCTTTGCTTTTGCTGCTTCAACAAGTTTTTCAAGCCATCTGTTGGTTACTCTAATATCATTATTCGCGATTACAATATACTTGCCCGTAGCTTGCTTGATACCAAAGTTAACTGCTTTAACAAAACCTAGGTTCTCGTCCATCCGAAAATATTGAACTCCTTGAACCCTACTAAAAATCTCTGTGTTAATATCTGAGGAATTGTTATCAATAAGAATAACTTCAAAGTTTAGCTTAGTATGTTTGAACATGCTGGCCAGCGCTCGTGCGGTGTATTCTGCGTTATTGTAGATTGGAACAATAATCGACGCTACTAGGTCGCCTCGCTTGTGGTTCCGATTTATCTGGTTCGATAACATAAACAAATCGTTTTTGAACTGATATTCGCTTATTGTTGGTGTTAGTCAAAAGCAAGAAGTGTGATTGGCTTTTTGACCACTCAAATACTTGAACAACTGTTTCCATTACGGGTATTTCAATAATTTCGCCCTTTTTGGTTAAAATCTTTAAGACTGCCATATTATTCAATTGCCAGGATGTCTTTTTCCTGAATTAGTAATATTGTTTTACTTCCCAGTTTTACCTTATCGCCGCAATATCTCCTGTAGATAATTTTGTCGCCTTTTTTAACATGCTTTACTTTCCCCCCAACTTCTAAAACATCACCACGAAGTTCGTCAGCTTTCTTGCCAGGAATAACAATCCCACTAGTGGTTTGCTCTTCTTTTCTGGCAATCTGCACTAATAAATAATCTTGAATTGGTTTAATGCTTTGCATTTTTTCTTTTGAACTCAAAGATATCTCCAACAACCTCTAAATCTACCCATATACTATCGCTCTCGAGCCAAATACCTGTATTTCGTAGTAGCTTTAGTTTCCAGCCTATATATTCCGGCGTTTCAATCCAAACGACCTTGAGAAGCCTTCTGTTTCTTTTCACAATATCATTTTCAAATATTGGTTTATTGTTTATGTCGTATTCGCCAGTCCATTTCTCTCTTTTCCCCTTAAAAAACTGAAATACACCCTTGTAATCCCCTTGGTCTTGACCACTCCTATCTAATGGCTTCCTAAACCAAAATCCATCTTCTAAATATTCATAGCCAGCGTTTATATTTGTTTTTGGTTCACGAACACGAAACATTAATTCGATCATTCTTTTAAACCCCTTCTTTTCCTTGCTTTGGCGATTTCGTCGCCGAAATTAAAATTAAATTGTTGTAATGGTTGTGGCGCATCTCTTTCAATTCCTAATAATTTGCCAAGTTTGTCATGATATCCTTTTCTTGTCTGATGATCCGGTTCATCAACATAGGCGTAAATAGGAGCCCCTTTCTTATCCCTGTCAACAACCTCGGCACGTTTTCTGTTGGCATGTATCCCTTCTTCAAGTTGTTTAAAGTAAACGTCATAAGTCAACCCATAGGCCGTTGTTATGGCTTCAATGCTAATATTTCCTAAGAGCTTTGATCCAAGCACTGTAGCTGATTGGTACGTGACGTTCGGGTGTAATTCAAGGTATGCTTTTGTTGCATTGCGATTATGCTTAAGCCAGGTGAGAAAGAACAATACCAATTCCTTGTCATCACCAAGTAGTTTCTCTAGTTTTTTGAGAGTTACTTTTTTATTCGGTTTTACGGGTTTTTTTACGATTACTTTGTTATCTTTTTTTACTTTTGGCATTTTTATGAGCTATCCAATCTGAGTGATTAATTCCTAGTTTATGCATAAGCTTTCGTTCTTTGGCTCGTTTTTGTTCATGCCGGGATTTCTTGTGTTGCTTCATTTAGTTTCTTGTTTGGTTTGGAATCGGAACTAATATTAAGTCATAAAATTTAATAGCCGTTAATATTTCTTTCATCTCTTTCATTTTGAGCCTTCTATTAAACCAAATTAAATATTTACCACAGTCCTGTTGATCGAAGAAGCCGAGTTTCATTAGATCATACTTCAATGCTTCCCGGCTCCTTAATTCGTCAACGTCATACAGCTTATTTGTTGCCCTTAGAAACAGTGCTATCATTTTTCGTTTCTGCCTTGATTTTTTGTTTAACCATATCAAGGGTTTTAACTACTTGGGTTAATGCGTATTTTGCCGCCGCTATTTTACGTTCGTGATCCGTGCGTACTTTTTCTTCTTCGGGTTTTATCAGGGCAATTACTCTTGATTGCCTTAATTCAATCTCTAGTTCGAGTTGCACGATTTTCATCATTACGTCATTGAGCATGTCTTCAAGTATTTCTTTTCTGGTTTTGAGCATGATTATTAATAATTGATAATTACGTTTTTCGGTTCAGCTGGTAATAGAACAACCACAGATATTTGTAAAGATACCTGCTTGGAATTCTGTCTTTTGGTGTTCATGTTTAGTGCGGTTAATGGTGCGGATTTTGTCGTTAATTTGCTTTCTTTTTTTCTTCCTTTGGTTCTTCGCCGTTAGCTAAGGAAACCAGCTTTTTTACGCATCCAATCAGACCCTTGTTATCGTCTCGATTTATTAAACCGGCGATTTCGAAAGCCCTTAACTTTTTGATAAGTTTAGAGCTAGCGGTCAAGATTATGCGTTCTTTCAAAGGAAGCTTTTCGAATTCTTCCCTGGTCATCCGCTTTTGTTCCATCTGTGCTTTTTTAACTGATAATGTTTTAATCCTCTATTAAACAAGACAGTAATTAGTTGCCTTGTACCCTTATCGTAAATTGCCAAAATGTCCCGATTTTTGTATCCTATCTTAACTGCTTTTCGTTTTAATGTTTGTCTGACGAGTCGTGTCCTTGTGTAGTATTTTTCCGGTTTTGCTCTAATTTTTTTTATTAGTTCCTGATAGTCGTTTCTGCTAATTTCAATGTTGTACCTTAAAAACAATTTTTGTCTAAAATGCTGAAATCGATCAATTACTATCATGCCAGCATAAAACGGTGTAGGTTGTCTTCACAGTCTTTGTGTACTCCCTGAAACTTTTTAATGTCGATACACTTAGGGCAAATCTCAAAAATTCCAGACAGTCTTATCCAGCCGCCGTTCTGATTATTTTCGCGGTAAAATTTCAATCGGTAACAATTATGGATTAAGCAATCTCCTATTAGCGTCTCTTTATTGAACTTTGGAGCTACATGACTTTGTTTACCAATAACGGAATTGTACGATCTATGGTGCTGTTCTTCTCTGGTACTTTGTTGCTTTTGGGCAAATAAAAAATCCACTGCTAAGTATTAGCGTGTGAGTATTTGGGTACTATCAATATAGTAAAAAGCTAGGAGTTTGTCAACAGAAAAGATGGGCACACATACCGTGAAGGCTAGTAAATTTTTAGCAAACTATGCCAAAGAGTGCTTGACTAATAGGCTAAATAGTGTATAATGTATAGTAAGTACGCTAGTGATAGCGCTTGAGCCTCACAAGGCTCCCAGGCTTCCGTGAACGCAGAGTAATTTAAAGCCTATTTGCCAAGCTCTTGTATTCACGTACAGGGGCCTGGTAAGTGGGCTTTTTTGTTAGTACAAGTTAAAGCTTCCGTCGTGCCATTATTAAAAGTGACACGGAATGAGAATACGGCGGGAAAATTTTGTAGCAACCCGCCAAGCTAGAGGCGGGTTTTTATTATAAATTATTTTGGTTGAATGGGAAAAATTAATGAGCTTAAAGAAAAGATCCGAGTTCAATATAAAGCAACTGGCTCAATATGGTGTCCGGCCGTTAAGGATAATGTTTTATTTAATCATTATGGCTTCAGTCATCTAACACATGACAGTACTGGACATAGAAGACCTCATAAAGAGATTGAATTGAGGCTCCACCTTGTGCTACTTGCTTCTGAAGTAATAAAAAAAGCAAAATCTATTATTCAATTTCCAGATGGGAAATATCCGTCAACTATAATTATCAAAGGAAAACAAAGACCTGTTGTTTACTATGAAATTGCTCATTACGTACAATCTCAAAAAGAGCACGTTACAGTAATACTTCGTAGAATCGAGGAAGGAAAATTGCACTATTACAGCGTGAGACGAACCAGGAATAAAATCAAAAAAGCCCTAGTAATAGGGCTCATTTGATGTGCTTGCTTTTCAGGCGTAGGTACCTTAGCCTGTTACGGAAGTTATCCTTACAAGCACGAGGTCATTATATAATCATGATAAAATATTGTCAAGTTTAAAATTACAACATGGAGCAGAATAAGGCTTTAAAACCAAAATAGGGCATAGATAAAGGATTACTCAACAAACGACCGAATCTAGTAATTGGCAAGAAGTGCTCTTCAACAAATTCCTGCCTTAATCTGTACTTTTAAAGAAGTCGGTGAACTTCTTCAGGTACTTCTTGGTGGTGAAATATGCGCCAACAAAGACTCCTACCAAGAAAGAAATCAGGTTGGTTATAAAAACCTCGAATGTTGCCACAAGATAATAATATCACTTTTTGCACCAATCAACTTAAATGTACTACTCTTACATCTCGGCGCTTGGGTGTAATAATAAGCCTAACTTCGAACTTGCTAACGTCTATCAGTTTGCAAAGCATACTCATAACCACTCGTTTGATAGTGTCGATTGAGGTTCTTTTGACTAGGCCCGGATGGGAAGCATAAAGAGCATCAATAAGCGGTTGAACTCCTTGTCGATCATAGTGTTTCTTGGCGGTTTCAATGGTATGCCCGGATATTTTTGAGAGCTCGTAAAGTGTTTTACCCTCTGCATTGGCATAGCATAAAGTAACCCATGAATACCTGAAGGAGTAGGGCGTAATGTGTCCCTTAAGTTCAAGCGCCTCTGCTCGCTTCCTTGTTTCTTTTTCGAGTGTCTGCACTTTCATTTTTCCCCGGGAAGAACCAAAGACGTAATTATGGGAGTAGTGGGGAAGTTTCTTGAGAAGCCGTCTTACTTGAGTAACAATCGGGATTCTCATCAGTTTATTAGTTTTGTGTCGGTTAAATCCAAAGTGAGTGAGCTTGTCTTTATCCCAAGTCAACTCGCACAAGTCTTTTGGTGGAATACCGCTAAATCGCATTAGCGTGAAAGCGGCCCGAAAGCGCAAGTTAGCTTCGTCCGTCCAGGCCTGTCCCTGGTGTGGTCGGCATAGATCGCACTCGGCGATTCTGCGCATTTCCTGATCGCTTATCAAATCACCCAAGGGCTTAGTTTCTCCATATTTGTACCCAGGAAACGCATCCTTAGTAAAGAGAGGAAGCTTCATGTATAAAGCCAGGAGCCTTGCAACACGAATGAACTTGTTTAAGTAGGCTGGTTTTAGAACCTGACCCTTAAGTTCTGTTGTTGTTCTTAATTTGTTCAACATTAGGCGGAAGTTCTCTTCATTAAATTCCATATCTTGAAAGTAGTTTTTGATAAATTTAAATCTGGATCGTAACCCAGAATCAAAAACAATCCCTCGCTGATCCGAAAGATAAACAGCGAAATTTTCAAGCGATGGAAATATTGTCTCCCCCCCGCTATGCATTCGTAGCATATTATACCCCCGCAAATCCCTCTTGACAAATATTTTTTGTCTGTTTATAATGGAACTATTAACAAGTAATTTGGAGAAATTCGAATTAACTCTCGAACTCAAACGAGGGGCCAAGTCCCGTCAGCCCCGCCACGACTTTACACTTTCATAACAGCCTAGAAAAGGGTTCCACCCTTTTTACTATAGGGAAACTAACTTTGTAGCACTTGGATTGATATAACAATCTATCACTTCAGAATTTCTAATCAGTATTGCCCGGCTGGCAGTGTATATTAAACCCTTATTAGGTTTGAATTCAAATCCAAGATAGATAACCTTAACTCCCCTATGTTTAATTTCTTTTATTGCTGGTTGTAAATCAGAATCAGAACTGCAGATAATTGCCGTATCAATAATTTTGTCACAAGCCATACTAACTAAATCTACGGCCATTTTTACATCGACTCCTTTTTCTTTGAAAATTATTTTCTCTTTTTTATCAATGACAACTTTTTGTGGTCTAACATATCCACTCATAACAAAAGTAAATTCTTGATTTTGAAGTTTTGCCTTTAAAGCTCGTTGTTTTTGAATTAGATCTTTTGATCTTTTAAGAGTTTCTTTGTGTTCTTTTAGTTTTGCAGAATAGTAAATTATTTTATCGATCTTTATTTTAGATAATGTTGTTTTGAATAATTGCTTTAAATTTACATTTAAAATTAAAGCTTTTTCTCTATCATATGTTTTTTCAAGAACATCTTCTATATAATGTCTGAGATTCTCACCATCAATAAACAGAATTGTCTTTTGCATCAAAGGTAATTTTAACAAAAAAAACCTCGTCGGGCCAAAGGCTTGGACGAGGCGTTGATAGAAGTATTATACAAGCCCAAACAAATATTTGTCAAACCAAATGAGGATTCCATCTTTTTTACTATAATATATCGTAATGGATATTTTTGATAGCCACTCACATATTGGCAAGTTTGGAACCATTAATTATAAAGGTAATTTTTCGATTCCTTTCAAAACCTTTGAGATTGCTGACCTAGAAGACCAGTCGCAATTTATGAAGCATAACAACATTAAATATAGCGTTGTTGTTCCTCATTACACTCAAGATCAAAAAAAACCTTTTAATGAATTCAACAGGTTAGTTGAGGAGTTAGTAGAAAAAACAGAAAACATACTTGGTGGGCTTTGGGTATCTCCACTGCCGGCTTTAACAAAGTTGAATGATAACGTTCTAAATAGTCTTCCTAAAAATAATATTGTGGCCTTAAAAATAAGCCCATCCTCTTGGCCTGACAAACTTACCCTCAATCCTCAATCTTGGGATAAATCTTTTAAGCACAATATGGAGAAAATTATCAATGCTCTTATTATTAACGGTTTAGTACTACATGTTCACACTGGCAGTGGTAAAGCCGACGCTTTTCATTTAGACAATTTTGTTAAGCAATACGGTCAAAATTTAAAAATACAATTTGTTCATATGGGCGGATCAATGAGTGGTCACCTTAGCTTTATTCCTAGATTTATTAAATGGATTAATACAGGTTATAATTTTTACACCGATATTTCTAATAGCAGGGGTTTTGCTATAAAGTGGATTTTAGAATTATCTAAGAATAGCCCAAAGTTACTAAAAAGAATCCTGTTTGCGTCCGATAACCCTTGGGGAGACCTTGACAGTGAGCTAATAAAAATTCAAAAACTTAATTGCTCTGATGATATTAAAAACAATATTTTGTTTAAAAACGCCTACGATCTTTATATCGCCGGCTAGATTTCAAAAAGAGTGGTGGGGATTTTGGCTTCCTCCTGGGCAAATACCCGCATAAACATGAGTACTTTGCCAGACCAGGTGCTGGAAGGTGGGGCATACACCGGCCCAATCATTTCTACCGAGGTCAAGCCATTATCGATATAATTTTCCCGTAGTCCTTTGGCAACAGTCAGAAAACTCACTTGCCAGGAGGGAAAATAAAGATAGCCACCGCCCCAGCCAAAGGGATTGTGGCTGTCTGGCATCAAAAACCGGCCAAAAGTTGATTCCACCCCGGAAATTGAGGGTAACAGATAACAATTAATCCCATAGCTCATGCAGGCGTTTAAAAAAGCGTCGACTTCATTTACCAGTGGTGAATTATACTTGGCTAACGTACGATAAATAGCGACTTTTTTGATCAGTATATTGTTATTGTAGTTATTGGTTATCAAGTCTTGTGCTAGGGCCGGCTTAAGCGCCGAAATCCCAAAGACAGCGACGGCAAAACTAAGATAGAGGCAATTGACTAATTTTTTCAAGATTATGTATAATTATTAAACTATTATTAGTTTACTACAAACTTAGATGCAGTCGTCATACATCATTATTTTGCTCGCCGTTCTTGTCGGATTATATCTTTTGGGAATGTACAACCGCTTGGTTGTTCTCCTGAACAGAATTAAAGAAGCTTGGAGTGGTATTGAGGTACAGCTCAAGCGCCGGACAGATCTTATTCCTAACTTGGTCAGCACTGTTAAGGGTTATGCTAAGCACGAAAAAAGCGTGTTTGAAAATGTGACCAAAGCTCGCTCGGCTTTAATGGGAGCTCAGGGAGTAAAAGATACTCAAGCGGCTGAGAATATGCTGAGCGGGGCTCTCAAAAGCTTGTTTGCCGTGGCTGAGGCCTATCCGGAACTGAAAGCTAATACTAATTTTCAGGACTTGCAAAAAGAATTATCGGACACTGAGGACAAAATCGCCTACGCCCGTCAGTTCTACAACAGCAATGTCCTTTCTTACAATAACTCGACCAAAATATTTCCCAATAATCTTTTTGCTTCTTTGTTTGGATTCAAAGAGCAGGAATTTTTTGATGTCGACGAGAAAGAGACTCAGCCGGTCAAGGTGGATTTTGAAAAATAATGACAGTCTATTCACAAATCAGCCAGAATAAGCGCAAGACCAATATTATTGTGCTGTTGTTTTTCATTTTTGTCAGTTTTTTGGTTTATGTGATTGGCCGGGGCATGGGTTACAGCGGGACATCATTATTTGTTTTTGCGTTTTTGTTGAGTTTTGCCTCCAGCTTCTTCAGTTATTTTTACTCAGACAAAATCGTCTTGGCAATGCACAAAGCTGTTCCGGCCGACCGAAAACTGCACTTTGATTTGTATACGGTCGTGGAGAATTTGAGCTTGGCTTCTGGTATTGCTAAACCCAGGGTTTACGTGATCAATGATCTGTCACCCAATGCCTTTGCCACCGGCCGTGATTATAAGCATGCGGTGGTGGTGGCTACGACTGGATTGTTGCAGATTATGGATCGGCGAGAGTTGGAGGGAGTGATTGCTCACGAACTTTCTCATATTAAAAACTACGATATGTTGTTAATGACTATTGTTTCGGTAATGGTGGGTTTGGTGGTTTATCTGACTGATTTTTTTATGCGGAGTTTGTGGCATCGGGGCAGCAATCGAAATAATCGCCAGGGATCCGGAATATTTTTGTTGATCTCAATTATTTTATCCTTGTTGTCGCCACTGGTTGCCACTTTGTTGCAACTGGCCATTTCCCGCAAGCGGGAGTTTTTGGCCGACGCCTCAGCCGCTTACCTGACCCGTTATCCCGAAGGATTGGCCAGAGCCTTGGAAAAACTCAGAGATACACCGGTTCAATTACGAACCGCCTCCAATGCTTCGGCGCATCTGTTTATTGCCAGCCCGCTCAAGGCCGACAGTCAGAGCAAGCCCAACTGGCTGGTTAATCTGTTCAGTACTCATCCGCCGTTAACCGAGCGGGTTGCCAAACTCAGACAGATGTAACTACACCCCGGGAGTGTTAAAATATCACTATTGCCCTTTTAGCTCAATGGTAGAGCAGCGGTATCGTAAACCGTCGATGTCAGTTCGATTCTGACAAAGGGCTCCAAAAAACGCCTAAGTGATATAATCAATATATGGCCAGACACAGAAATGGTAATTATCTCGGTTTTTATATTCTTCTCCTTTTACTGTCGGTATATTTATTCTTCCAGTTTGGATTGCAATTGTTTGTTGATTGGGCCTTTTTAATCACTCAAAAAAAGAATCCTGCCAGTCAAAAAGCCACAGTCAACAATTCCAAAATCAGCCTAATTAGCGAACCCATTTTAGAGGAGATGCCGGACGCGACTAATACGGCCATTCTTTATCTTAAGGGTCAGGCTAGTCCTGATACTCAGATTCAATTATTCCATAACAAATTACGGGTGGCGACTCTTACCACTGATTTTGAAGGCAATTTTGAATTTGAACAGGTGTTAGAAGAGCGCAATAATCAGTTTTACGTAAAAAGCATTGATCCTTACAGCAAAAAAACCAGCCAATCCAAATATTATAGCGTCACTTTTATTGATGAACCGCCAAGCCTGCAAATCAGCAATCCTCAAGATGGCAAGAAATATTACGAAACCGGTCTTACTGTCGAGGGCATAACCGACAAAGAGGTTTTTGTAAAAATCAATAATATTCCGGTCGTGATCAAAGCCGATGGTTCTTTTTCTTATTCTCTCACATTAAGTAAGGGAGAAAATAAAATTAAAATTGTGGCAACTGATCTAGCTGGTAATGTCACTGAGCAAGAGCTTACCGTCACTTACGTTGAGTAATTCTAAACAGCAAATAATAAATCAGCACAGAGGGAGTAAAAAAACTATTGACTGACAGCGCGTGCACAAAAAATATCAAAGTCAAGATTCTGTTTTGACGAGAGCTTTTTTGCCACAGTTTTTTAAATAATCCAAGATAGGCGATCAATCCTGCCATGCCGCTCGTTAGAAAAACTGTCAAAAGCGAATTATCGACTCCATAAAGACTGTTGTTGGCAATGGGTTTATCTTGTTGTGACTTAAAAAGGTGAACATTATTAAAACCAATTCCCAAAATTGGCTTCGCTTTTATTTGTTTAATTACCAGCTGAGTACTATTCAGTTTGGCCTTGATGCTGTTAGTGCGCCAGAGATTGGTACCTTCGCCAAAATGTCTGGGTAAAAAAAAGACTCCGATTATCAAAAAACTGCCAAACCAAAGTCCCGCTGATTTTTGTTTATAAATAATAATTTTATAAATTAATGCGATTAAGAAACAGAGCCAGCTGATACGGGAATAAGTAATCAGCAAGGCAATGAGTATTAGCACAATCGCTGGTTTTTGAAATCGGCTTGGCCGATTGAAGAAATGCCAAAAAGCCCAAACCAAAATTAAGCCACTGATATTGGGATCCAAAAACAGGCCAAATAGGCGATAGGCGTGTGGATCATAACCCAGATAATAGAGATTACGAAGTTGCGGGTACCAAAAATATTGCAGCAGGCCGGCCAAAACAAAAATAATCAATCCAAAATCAAAAAGCCTCTCATTCTTTTTAGAAACAATTAGACTTTTGTTAATAAAAAATGGGATAAGTAGCAGATAGATCAAAGTCCGGCCCAGATACGCGACAGAGGTTGGATTTAAGGGATTAGCCAGGTTACTAAGTAACAGTATGAAAGCCAAAATCAGGCAGATAACGCTGCTAAACAACGGACGATAATTCTTAATCAGCAAACTCACTAAAAGCGCTCCTGCCAAAATATCCATTACTCTTAAATAAATACCGGGTAAAATTTGAAAGCGCAATAGTTCGCTAAACGGAAGCACTAAAATAATTAAACTCAAAGTGAGGCTGATCATTTATTTTTGGCCACCAATAATTTGGCTCGACTCAAAAAAGAATGAAAGCTCATCATAAAACTGTAGATAAAGCCTCTCTGGCCGTCCAAAAAACCCAGCTTAAAAAAATAAGTATAAATAAACTTGAGAGCGGGAACAAAAATTAATTCCACGACTGTTATCGGCCGGTTAATTTTTTGCCAATAATGGGCGTTTAGATCAGAATAAAAATTGACATGCTCCAAAAAAGCCTTGATGGATTGGTGCGGATAATGGTTAATGACCAAATTGGTATGAATGATTGGTTTAGCGGTTTGCCAGACTTCGTGAACCGGCCGTTCAAAATGTCCGGCATCCTTATGTACTAGTCTGACGATTGTGGTGTTGCCGGCTTCACCGTGCTTGAGTGGCCTATTATAGAGCCAGTCGACTCTCTTAAAGCTATAACTGCCAGTTTTTGGTTGAGGGTTAAATTTTTCTAACCAATCAAGTAGTTGTGAGCTGGGTCGTTCATCACTGTCAATAAACAATACCCAAGGGCTTTTGGCATGCTGGAGAGCATATTGTCGTAAAAAGGCAAAGTCAGAGTTCAAAGGCTGAGTCAATACTTTGCTGTGGGCTTTTGTGGCAATTTTCACCGTTTCATCGGTGGACTGATCATTAATTACTAGTACTTCATTAGCAAAGGCCAGTTTTGGCAAAAGTTCCTTTAAATTTGGCGCTTCGTTTTTAGCCAGAATCGCGATTGAGAAGTTGGTCATAATTATCTCTTATTGTAGCAGCAAACTTGAAACTATCAAAATACTTTTCCGCTCGCGTGCGGGCAACGTGGCCGAGCCATCGCTGTTTTTGAGCATGAGCTAATAAATCGTCCAGTGCTTGATACAAGCGGTCTGTCTTATTCTGTGGACAAATAATGCCGGCCTTATTGACCACTTCGGGAATGGCACCGCTGTCTGTGGTCACAATTGGCAGGCCGCTGGCCATTGCTTCAATCAAAGCCATGCCATATTGCTCTTCCCAGGTTTCGCAGCTTTTAGAATTTAAAACAAAAATCTGGGCTTGCTGGTATTCAAGATGAATTTTGGCAAAGCTCTGAGTATAAATATGAACTTTGCTTTGGAGATTGTTTTTCTGACAATCCTGTCTGATTGTTTTTTCCAAGGGCCCGCTGCCCACCAGGGTCAAACTAAGTTGGGGATACTTTTTCAGCAGTTCCTTAAATACCTGATAAAGTGGCCAAGTGCCTTTTTCCGGTACCAGCCGGCCAACAGACAAGATTCGGCCGTTGGTTTTGGGCAATACCTTAAATCGTTTTAAATCAACTCCGAGCCTGATCAACTTAATTTTTTTGGCGTCTGCGCCCTCGGTCAGCAGACATTCTCTAGATCGTTTGGTGTGAACTACAAAAAGATCGGCGACGCTGCTGACCAATTGTTTTAATCTTTTTTTTGCCAAAGTGGTCTCATTATTATGTGGCAGAGTGTCACAATAAGTACAGACTAGTTTGGTTTGGGGAAAGCGCTGTTTAAATTTAGCAGCCTGATAGCTGTAAAAGTAATATGGATCGGCAGTATCCAGAATCGCAAATTGATTAAGATACTTTTCCATCCCAATCAGCCAATGACTGTCGCCTAGCGTCCGGTTAAAAACATATTTGGTTAGACCTCCAAATGAATAATCATATGGGCAAGAAAAGGCTTGGTTTTTGATCAGCCTGCTTGTTCCCAGTGGTTTTTTTGAAGAAAAACTGATCAGTTTGGTTTTGGGCACCAGTTTTTCGTAGTTTGCCAATTCATTGGGATTTAAAAAAGCGCCCCTGATTAGAGCAACGGTGTTTTTATTCATAAAGCCGAAGTAATTTATTTACGTAGAGCTGCCAGTTAAACTGCTTTTTCAGTTTTATTAGATTGATTTGCTTTGGTTTTTCAATTGCCTGCACAATTTTCTGTGCAAATTTTTCTGGATTGTTGGGTGAGATAAAACAGTATGGCTTTAATTCCGGAATCAAAGCTTCTTTAAGGCCCACAACTTGGGTTTGTTGTGACAAAGCCTCCAGGGCCGGCAGATTAAAGCTTTCATACAGTGATGTCGTGATCAGACAGCTTGCTGCCCGATATATTTTGCCAAGTTTATGATGGGGAACATGATCAATTACCGCAACTTGATTAGATAATTCCTTTGGCACCAAAAAATTAGTCCCCACGCCAATCAGTTTCAGCTTAAAACCGCGATATTTTGGCTTTTTGATAAATTGTTTAAAAGCCGTGATCAGAAAATCCAAATTTTTAATCGGGTGATTGCTGCCTACGTAAAGCAGATATGGTTGTTTATTAATCTTGGCAAAGGGTTTCAAAAAACTTGCCGGAATACCATAATTCAACACTTGAATTTTGCCGCTCCCCCTTTCTTCCCCATTAATGTCGTTTAAGCTATTTTTGAGTTTTTCAGATCCCACCACAATATAATTGGCAAGTTTAAGCATCTGCCTGATCTGTTGTTTCATTCTTTCATTGCTGTCCGGATATAATTTGGGATGAATTAAAGGTGCGAGCCCATGGCAGAAAACGATCTTTTTGCCAGGCAAGTACCAGGGCAAGGCCTGATTAATTGCTAGAAATATTTGATTTGGTCTAAACAGCTCCTCAATGCTTATCCGGAGTTTTAACCAGCCCAAATTTGGTCTAATGATTCGAGGTGTCAGAGGACTTTTGATGTTCTGCCGTTCCTGCAAATACAAGATGTATTGGTTTTTGTTATCAAAATGCTTCAGTGCCTTGACTAATTCTTGAGTGAAAACATAGTTACCAAATCGTTGACTTTGATTATTTACCAGGGCGCCGCCGTCAACGCTGATCTTTTTCATTTTTAAGCAGACTAAATAAATACCAGCCAAAACTGAGAGCCAAGGTCAAGTAACTTGTTACAGTGCTAATCGCCGCGCCAATTATGCCAAGCCAAGGGATTAGAATCAGATTAAGAATGACATTTAAAACCGCGACCACAGCAAAAAAATAAACGATTTTGGACTGCTTATTTTGGGCGTAAAGAGCGTTTAAGAAAACCGAACTTAACAAAACCAGCGGCAAGTTGACGATAATGATATTGAGAATCGGGATAGAGAGCAAATACTTATCGGAAAAAAAGATTTTAATCACTGGGCCGCCAATTAGCCAGGTTGCCAAAAGAATGATTAAAGACAATAGGAATAAAAACCGGCTGTCTGAACTGATTTTCTTGCGGTAGTCAAATCGGCTTTTTTGATAAAGGCTTCTAAAAACAGGAATGGAGCTGAAATTGTAATTGGCCACCATTAACAAGGGGACGTCGTAAAATTTGTGAGCCGCCGAATAAAGAGCCAGTTGAGTGGGACCAAGAAGTTTATTGATGATCAAGTAGTCGGCTCGAGTTTGGACGCTGGCAAAAAACGAAATTAGGGAGAAAACAAACGAGTTTTTGAAGATCAATTTGATCTGCGATTTTTCCAACCGAAACTGAAAATCAAAGAAATATTTCTTAATTACCCAAAAAATCAAGACACCATAGAGCAAATAGTAAAGAGCAGTCACTCCAAAGACCGTGAAGACATTACGGGTTTTAAAAAGGACGATCAAGTTGCTGATAACCAAAATAGTATTAAAACCAATTGACAGAATTGAGGGATAGCGGAGTTTTTTTTTAATTGAACAGATGATTAAAAAAAAGCCAGTTGAAGCTGTATAAAGATACAAGCCGGAAAACAAGATCACGGTGCGTACAATTTCAGCACTGTAGTCAAAAGCCATAGTTAGCAAAATGGTTAAAACAGAAATCACCAATGCCAAAACTATTCGGAGCGACAAGATATTATTCAATATTCGCTTATCTGATTTTTCGTTTTGCAGTAATCCATAGGGAGTGGTACCCAGATCCTGCCAACCACCCAGAATGCCCAGATGGGCCCACACCAGATTATAGATTCCAAAAGAACTTTGTGGTAGCAATCTGATCAGAGCGACAACATAAAAAAAACTGATGAATTTATTGATCAACGAAGATATATTAAGCCAGCCAAAATTAATCAGGAATTTTTTGTCGGTCATCTCGGTTTTGCCATTGTTTATATCGGTAAGTAATTTTCTGCCACCAGGCTCCATATTTATCTAAAAAAAGCCGATGATTTTTTTTCAAATATCGTTCTTTGTCCAAGCTATTTTTCAAGCTCTCAAAATGTGTATATCGTATTCTACTATTAATTCCCACTTTTAAACCGTTCTTTTGGGCGCGATAGCAGTAATCAACATCTTCGTAGTACATAAAATATTGTTTGTTCAGATAGCCAATTGTTTTAATTATTTTGAGATCAACAAACATGAGCGAACCCGAAACAAAATCAGCCGGGTAGTATTGTTCTTTTTTTCGGACTGTGCTTAGCCCGCCGCTGAGATAAACCGGGTCAATCAGTCCTTGGTAATATGTTTTTTTGCCTTGTTTGAATACGCCGCCAAAGATATTAAACCTGGCAAAGCCTTGTTCAATATCAGTGGTCAAGAATTTATTTAGATAAATGTCTGGATTAAGAACCAAAAAATATTCAAATTTATTTTTAATTCCCGCTCTAAGTCCAAGATTCACAGCCGCCGCATAGCCGATGTTCTTTTTTGTATTATCTTTAATAAAAATCTGTTTTCTTTTGATACCGGTTTTGACCAACTGTTTAATTAACTGCTTTAATTGTTCAGCTGGCGTGTGGTAGGTGACAATAATTACCCAGAGTTTCATTGCTTTAGATTCAATAAGGCCAAATATGAATAAGTGAGAAATTCCATATAAGCAAAACCCAAGTCGAGAAAAATTCTTGGCCAATAATCTTTGTAACCTTTGTCTTTAATGTACCTGGCCCAGAACATATGAGCAGGGTATTTGAATATTTTGGCCAGACTTGATTTCTCAAAGTCCAATTTTTTTTGCCTCGCATCCCGGATGGCATAGTCGGTGAATTTGGCATACATTTGCAGCAAATTAAGATAAGAGAAATGCTGCATCTTATTTTTTAGCCGACCGTGATTTAGGTTTTTAACTCGAAAATGTTCGTGGACTAATAAATGCCTGATGGATGCATACTTTTTCTTAAACAAAACCATTTTGTGATAATTTTCGCCGCCGTAATAAAGCGGTTTACCAAACAAATGGTTTTGATAAGGGATTTCAAAGCCATAATATTTAGTTGGTTTGGAAATCGCTTTTTTTATTTCCTGCTGGAGCTTGGGTAAGATTACCTCGTCGCTGTCGAGAATAAGGACCCATTCATATTTTGCTTGTTTTACGCCATATTCTTTTTGTTGCCCGAGATTGTCAGTGCTGAGAGGGTAAATTCTGGCTTCATATTTTTTGGCGATCGATAAGGTTTCGTCTGTAGAATTGTTGTCTACGATTATGATTTCGTTGGCAATGTTTCTGGCTGAGCAAAGACTTAAGTCCAAAATCCTAGCCGCGTTTCTGGTGATTGTTACCACACTCAACCCCCTTTTCATAATGTAATTATAACTTATTGTTTCTGTCCTATTACAAATATCAAACCACCATATTTTACATTCCACAATATGGGTCTACAAATATAATAAATTGGAATAAAACAAACAAGAAAAAGAAATTTAGACAACTTTCTTACTAAGGCGTTATTAATCTTTAAAAAGTTACCATCAAGATTTTTTTTGAATTCGTAAAAGCTTTCATATGTTCTGTTCATCAAAGTACTATAGTTACAATTATTTAATAATCTATTTAATGATTCAGAAGAAAAAACTAACTTATGATCTTCAGGCATCCACCACGCCCAATTATTGGTAATTCTTGCCATTAATGATCTATAGTTTGGAGTCTGTATAACAATTAACCCTTTCTTGTGTAGAATTTTATGAATGTTAGTTAATATGGTTTTAGGATCTTTAAAATGTTCAAGAACATCTAACAAGATGATAATATGATATTTTTTTTTGTTAGTTTTTAGAAACTTTTCAAATGTTGTTTTATATACGGGTACATTATCTATATACTTGATTTTCAGAATTGGTTCTAAAAGTTCAATTTTAAAGTCTCCCTTTTTTTTCAAAATACTGGAGAATAGGCCAAAGCCAGCACCTACATCAAGTATAGTACCACTCTTTCTATATGTATAAATTTCCTTTACTAAATCCTCAAATCTTTTTTTATATCTATCCTTTTGTATGTCATACTTTTTGAAATTGTATATTGTTTTTGTTATTAGCTTTTTGTTTTTAGGAATAAGTGCAGTTTTACAATCATTACATTCATAGATCTGCGTTTTATCGATAATTTTTAAGCGGTGTGTATTATAAGAAGAACAAATAGGACATCTAATCATTTTCTTACTTTGTCATTATAAAATTTAAACATTTCACTAACAGCTCTAGACCATCCATCTGGCACTAAATTATGATCTGCGTTTTCATATACAAAATAGTCCACACTGATTTGAAATTTGTTTAATTTTGAATTTAGCTCATTTGACCAGGTCACTGGAACGTCTTCATCCATTGTGCCTTGATGAATTTGTATTGGTGCCTTAATTGATTTAAGATAGTTGATTGGATTATATTTTTCAATATCATAGTCAGTTTCAAAATCAGCAAGGAGTTTTCTTAGGTATTTTCCACGATCAGTGTATTGATCGGTATAATATAGTATTGAATACGGAAAAGGTTTTGAAACTGGTGCCCACAAAACAGTTGGATAATTCTTGCCACTGATTACTAGGGCGGCTAGTGCAATATGACCGCCATTACTATGTCCCCAAATTACTACATTATCCGGATTTGCGGTAATATCTGATATTCCTTTTTCAATTAAAGCTGAATTAACTGAATTCAAGGAGGCGAGTAATTCAAGTGTTGTTGTATAGGTTTGGAAACGTTCTTCCAAACCATCCTTTGATGGTTTGTCTGACTTTCCATAACCAAGGAAATCTGGAGCAATGGTAATATATCCATTCTGAGCTAGAAACTCACCAACTCTTTGGGTACCTATTCCACTTGTATAAATTTCTTTATCAACATAGCCTCTAAGGAGAATGGCAATAGGATATTCTCCCACTTGTTTAGGAATATTGATCAATCCGCTTACTCTTTTACTGTCATCATATGAAAAATATTGATAGCTAGTAAAAGAATCAGTGCTATTAAGTTCCTCTTTAATTTGGATTTGTTTGCCAAAAAATTTTGTTTTCTTAAGATTTTGAATTGAATATTTTTTAAGCGGGTAAGTTTTCAATGGAGTATTACTGATCAGTGGATTAAGATTGGTCTTTCTATAAGTTTGTCCAAATATATAACCAACAATAAAAGCAAAGATCACTATAAATATAATTAAGTAAATATTTTTCATTGCTTTATCAATAGATATAATATGGTAGCATATCAAATAACACTATACTTATTGTCTTAAATTGTAATCTACATTGTTGTATCAGGTTATTTTTGTCAAAATGCGGCCTAGAACCCCTAGTAATCCTTAAAAATATTTGAATAATTCAAAATATGACTAAACTAAGGAATTTTTTTATATTATTCCTTTCTTTTTTTATTCTTGTTCCTTTTTTTATTTCTTTAGTCTATGCAGATTGGATAAGAAATGATAATCCAGTATTAACTCCGAATGACTTTGATTGGGAAAACCTAAGTGTAGCGGCCCCAAGCATTTTTAAGGAAGAAGGGCTGTATAAAATGTGGTATCAAGCAATGTCTAGTTCACAGGTTGCTGTTGGTTATGCTACATCAAGCAACGGATTAAATTGGACAAAATTCATTAATCCAGTTGTATTGCCATATGACGAAATTCTTTACACAGAAACAAATGTCGAAGAACCTTCGGTTTTGAAAAAAGATGACATTTATATAATGTGGTATTGTTCTTATAATAGGAACATTATTGATCCAACTTTTCATAATCCAATTTACAAAATACGGTTGGCGACTTCACCGGATGGTATTAACTGGACCAAAAATCCGGCTCCGGTTTTAATTGGTACCAATCAATGGGAGTTGGCTGGAGTCACCGATCCTTCGGTGATTTATCACGATGGCAAGTTCCGCATGTTTTATGGTGGCTGGGGAATTCCAAAAGTATTCAGAATTGGTTATGCTGAATCCGTGGACGGCATTAATTGGACCAAGCCCTTTGGCCAATCTTTGGTTCTGCCGTCTCTTGGTCATGAAAATGGCGCCAGCGCCAGTTTTTATGATGGGAAATATCATCTCTTTTATCATACCGGAGCTTCAGGTCCGACTCATATTTATCACGCAAGTTCCACTGATTTGCAAACCTGGGAGTGTGAAGATGGTTGTGTTGCTTTGATGGCCGATGGGACCGGTTTTGATAGTTTTATGCTCACCGGACCATCGATTCTAAATGATGATAATTCGCAACTATTATATTATGGCGGTTCAGATGGCGGTGTTTGGCAAATCGGTCTGGCATCAAATCAATTGGCGCCAGATCCTGAGTCAGAAGCAAAGCTAATAATAATTCCCGGTTTGTTTGCCTCTTGGAACCGGTCAGCAGTGGTATATCAGCAATCAGTGCCGGCCAATGCCTGGCAACTTAATCCAGTTGTCAAAGATTACAATGGCTTGCTGCAGACTTTTGACAATTTGGGCTTACAACAAAACACCGATTATTTTGTTTTTGCTTACGATTGGCGCAAAAGCCTCAATAGCTTAGGAGACGATTTATCAAACTTTATTATTGAGAATAATCTGGAAAACGAGAAGCTGATTTTGATTGGTCATTCTCTTGGTGGTTTGGTGGCTCGAGCTTACCTTCAGCAAGCTCACCCTGACAATGTTGAAAAGATTATTACTGCCGGCACTCCGCATCAGGGTGTTGCCCAAGTTTACAAGGCTCTGGCTGCCGGAGAGATTGAGGAGGATAATTCCTGGTGGTATTTGGCCGAGGGCCTGGCTCTTCAGTTATATCGCCAGGGAACCGAAACGAACCGGCAGATTATTAACGACAATTTTCCGGTTCTTAATGATCTTTTGGCGACCTATCCATATTTATATGATGCTAATAATAATTTAATTGATCGGAATGACTATCAATTCCAAAATGACTACTTAAGTAACTTAAATTCATCTTTAGCAAATTTGGATATTTATACCTTATCAGGCAACAAAGGGGACACTCTTTATGCATATCGACTCGAAAATCGCACTTGGCTGGATCAGATACTTGATTTGTATCCCGAAGGTCACCCGGTAGCTAAAATTACCGAAATTGGTGATTATCTTGTTCCTGCTGTGAGTGCTTCTATTGATGGTGGCGACATTCTGTCTTTGGATCACGGTGAAATTATTCGTAAACAGCCTGCCATCAAAAAAATATTGGATAAGCTTGAACTGAATTATTTTGATGATCAGATTGTTGAAGGGGAATCAACCAATATTGTTCCGTCGCTGTTTTTATTAATGCTTTCCAGTGCCAAATTAGAATTGGAGATTAATAATCAGATCTATACCGAAAATCAGGGAATGATCTTTGTTCCTGATTATCAAAATGAGCCATTTGTGGTAAGAGCACTGGGCCAGTCGCAAGGAGACTATGCGATTTTAATTGGCAATCTTCAAAACGAAAATAGTCAGTGGTTTAAGCTTTCCGGTTCTATTTCATCCTCTGATCCGATAAGTGAGATTGACGAATATACTTTTTCCATAACTAATAATCAATTAGTTCTTGATCAAACTTCGTTAATAAATTTGATTAGCCAGTCGCCATTATCGGTTGATATTTGGCCCGAATGTTTAAGTTATATTGAAAACAACAAAACCCCAAGGTTTAAAATCTGTTTACTTAAGTTTCAACATAAACTGATTTATAGTCTGAACAAATCAGAGTCAGATAGTCATACTGGTATATTTCAAACCTTATCATATCTAGAAAACTTGTATTTTCAGCTGGATTTTCCTGATAAAAAGTCTGCGGTTTATCGAAAAATGAAAGCAGACTACCAAGTTCTAAAGAAAAAATTTGAGCACAAAACTTTGATTTTGGCCAAAAAGCAAAAAAGCCATAAAATAAACCCGGCTCAGGGTTATTTGTTAACTCAAATCGAGAAACGTTTGCAGCTGGCGTCAGATTTACTTAGCAATTCGTTACCCAGTAGTCCTGAAATCTATCTTTATTCAATCAAACAATTGCTTTCACAACTCAAATAACCTCTCTTAACTACTATAAGGACATTATTTGATTGACAAACTGTTTTAGTCAGCTTATAATTTAAAGTTATTATTCATATAACATATGAAAAATGAACCTAAAGCTTAAATTTTACCGGAAATTATTTTCTCTATTATCCTTTATCTCAATTCTTTTTCAGTCTCTTTATCCTTATTTAGCATCTATTCCTCTTGTTCGCGCACAGGAAAAAACTCAAGCACAGCTTGAATACAGCACAGATACAAACAAATTTAAGGTCAGTGTTAATTCTCAAAAAGAAATTAAATACTCCTTAATATACCGCCAAAACGATCAGAACGAAGTTATTCAGGGAACTGCTGAACAAAGTGATAGGGACTTTGAAAGAGAGTTTTACGCTGGTACTTGTTCCAGTGATGATAGTTGTGTCCCTCATCAAATACTGCGTGGGATTCTTAAAATAGAGATGGTTCCCGAGAATTTCCAGTCACTTAAGAAATTTATTTGGGAGAACAATAACATTAAAATTGTTGAAGAAGAAGAGAGTTTTGATAGTTTGGAATTGTCAGATGCCGAAAAATATTGGCTTGAAACCGGAGAAGAATTTGTGCCCACGGCAACACCCACTCCGACCGGTGAAATACTTGAAGAAGCGGCTCAGATTGAGCTGACACCCACACCCACTACAATTGTTTCTTTGTCGCAAGAGGGTGATATTGAAACCCAAATTATTGAAGCTAGTCAGTGTTTTGCTAATTCTTTAAATGGTTGTGTGATTACGGATAAAGACGATTATCATCCAAACGAAGTGGTTTTAATTACCGGTCATGGTTTTTTGCCAAACAGCCCCTATATATTAGTGATCACTTCACCTACCGGCCCATTGTCAGTTAATTTTGACATTACTTCAAACGATCAGGGCAGCTTTGAATACAGCTATCAACTGGATGGAACCTACAGACCCGATTACAACGTTTTTGTCTACGACACCCAAGACAATCTCGTCGCCCAAACCACGTTTACCGACAGTGTTGGTAATCCCAATGCTGGGGTTTCAGTAACTATTTGTCATGCAACTAATAGTCATTCGCATCCTTATCAAATAAATTCACCATCAATCGACAATTTCTTTAATCAAGGACATGATCATCACGACGGTGATAACGATGGTGAAGTTTGGTATCCTGGGATTGCCGATCATTCTTGGGGTGATATTATCCCTCCTTTTACTTACGATGTGTGTCCTGCAGAAGACTCTGACTTATATTCAGCTGATAATGACAGTTCTTTGCCTTGTGAAATTGGTAATGGTCGAAATAAAAAGTATGCCGATTATATTATCGGAACTTATCCAGGTAAAAATTGGCCAGTAGGGCAATCTATTTTAGAAAACGATTGTAAAGTTTCCGGTGAAGTTGAAACTTCGACAGTGACTGTTTGTAAACAAGATATCGATCGAAATTATCTTTCGGGTTGGGAGGTGGCCTTGGCGACTGAGTCTGACAAAGTCGATGGTCCAACTTCGATAAATGTCAGCAATGGAGATGGTACTGATTCAAAAGACCTGGCGGCTGGTAAATACCTTCTCAAAGTCAGCGGAACTTATCGTTATGGTAATTCCTCAATGATTGCCGATGCTGCTTTTTCTTTTCGTCCAGTTGGCATTCCAGACGGTATTGGTGACTGGGTGAGTGGTTTTGATTTGTCCAGCGGCAGTAATGGTTTGATGGCTTGGATTAATGGAGTTGCTGTTCATTGGGGCCCTTTTAAAAGCGATCATGTTTATTATTATCTGTATGAACATACTAGTAGTGGATCGATAAACTTTTCGATTTACGACAATAATTATGGAGATAATCTGAATAATAACTTTCAGTTTGAGATTTATCAGATTAATTCTAGTTTAAGCGGAATTACTGGAGAAAACGGTTGCGTTGATTTTACCAGTGTTGATTATGGTGATTATTATTTAAGTGAAATACTTCAGAATGGCTGGGATAATGTTTCGGGTGAGGGAATTGTGACAGTCGACGATCCTACAGAAACATTTATTTTAACTAATCGTCTTCTTAATCCTCCCACCAGTGGTAGTTTAACTGTTTGTAAATACAACGATTTAGATATGGATGGTGAAATTGATGAAAATGAACCGAAGATTGAATGGGATGTAACTGTAGCGGATCAGAGTGAAACTATTCCGGCTGGTGAGTGTCTGGAGTTGTCAGAAATGGATTTTGGAGAATACGAAATTACAGAAGCAGAGGTTGCCGGGTGGACAAGGTCCTTTCCCACAGACAGCAATTCCCAAACAGTCATTTTAAGTGAATATGCCCCAGATCAAACCGTTAATTTTCTTAATTATGAAATACCGCCTGTTGGCGAGTTGACGATTAGTAAATATAATGATCTTTGGCCGGTCGATCAGACTCCAGGTGCGGTCATTACTTTTACTATAACTATTAAGGCCAATAATGGTCGAGTAAACGATGTCATAGTCGTCGATCTTATGCCCGCTGGTTTTAGTTTTAATGGTACTTGGGAAGTTAAAGATAAAGATGGTAATGAAATTATTGTTGATAATCCAAATTATCATTCTCCAGGAGAATGGAAATTAGGCGATATGGAAGATGGTGACGAGATTACCATTACTTTCCCGGCGACAATTGCCGCCGATCAGGATCTTGGTTTGTACAAAGACTTGGCTTATGCTTATGGTATCGGTGGTCAGGAAGAGCTTGTTTATGCTTCTTCGGAGCCTTCTGGGCAAACTGATCCGGGTGAGGTCACCGAGGAATACGTCGGTACTCAAGTGAATTTGGTCAAAGACACTCAAGACTCAGAGACTTTTAAAGTCGAAAAAGAAGAAGAGCGAACCGGTAGCGTATTGGGAGCTTCGACTTCTTTACCGGCAACCGGCGCTAATTCTAATATCATAAATATCGCTTTATTTATTTTTTGCTTGTCTCTTTTGAGTGTTTTGGCTTTGATTAAGAAAAGAGGCCAGATGTTAATAATGCTATTAGCCGGATTTGTAAGTCTGTTAGTGTTTAGCCATTCGGCCCTGGCAATTCAGTCTCTAACTGTACGTCTAGAACAACCTAAGAGCCCTACTAACAACAATACTTTTAAATTGGTTTTCACAACCATGGATATGAATGGTCAGGCAATTATCGCCAAGTGTTTGAAAAAAGGGCCGGCTGAGGCGTCTTTCAGCCAGTTTGGCAGCAATATCGCCATTAGTGAAGGCGGTAACAGCGGCATTTGTCAGATTAATTCCGGAGTCATGAATAACAGCGGTACTTATCAATTTATGGTAACGGTAAGCGCTGGTGCGGAAACTGATGATAGTGATGTAGTGACCGTTGATTATAACACGGCCACCGGTCCGGGTACGCCTACCAGTTACGGTAAATCAAAATTAAATAACGGCTGTGAGTACAAAATTACGGCCAAATCAGCTGATGACAGCGGCAAGACCGTTAAGATAGAACTTTATCGTTCGGACAATCTAGAATTCACTGCCGACGCTTTAAGACGCATTCATACCTTTAATGTCGGTTCAAACTCTCAAGTAGAATTAACCAACTCTGTGCCTGATTGTAGCAAAGATTATTATTATGCCTTACGGGCCTTTGACACCTATGGCAACGGTTCTGGTTTAGTGGGTGACGAAAATATCAAAGTGACCTATGTTGGCCAAACAACTACCGAATCTACAACTCAAAATACTCAGGAAGCAGTCTTGGTGGCCGGTGGAGCGGCAATTGCGGCTGAGCCTGGTCAGGCAGTCGAGGAGATCAGTGAAGCTGATCAAGAAGCCAGCGAGGGAAATAAAGAAGAATCTACAGAAGCAGAAGCGGAATTTGAAGGAGAAGTCTTGGGTGAACAAAAAGCCCAAAATGTTTTCACCAAAATTATAGACTATGCCAAAGCCAATCCTTTGACCACCTTTTTAATTATTGGCGGTCTTGCTATCATATTGTATGCCAGCGGTAAAGTCTTTAAAAAGAAATAAGCTTACTCGTGTTTTATTTATTGCTAGCTTATTTTTCTTAATCGCTTCTTTTCTAATTTTGATTCTTACTTATCAGCCTGTGGTTTTGGAAGAGTTGAAATATGCCATTAAACGGCCGCAAACACAAATCGTGCCGCAGGATAAAGAGTTTGGTATTGTCATTCCCAAAATCAACGCCAACGCCAAAATTGTTCGCGACGTTGATCCGTATATTGCCTCAATTTATCAGCCGGCTCTGGCTCAGGGAGTGGCGCATGCCTTTGGCACTGGATTGCCGGGCGAGAAAGCCAATATTTTTTTATTTGCCCATTCCAGCGGCAATTGGTATCAGGCTAATCGCTACAACTCAGTTTTTTATCTGTTGTACAAGCTTAAGCCCAAAGACGAAATTCAAGTATATTTTATAAACAGTTTGTTCAAATATCAGGTTCAAAGCTTGGAATATGTAGAACCGGACAGAATTGATTATCTCAGCCGCGAAAGCGCTGAGGAAACATTGACTCTGATGACGTGTTGGCCGCCAGGCACCACTCAAAAAAGATTAATTCTAAAAGCGAAAAGAATTATTGACTGAATTACTTCTTTTCGACCGTGATAGTACAATCCTTAACCAGGGCGACAACAGCGGCAATGGCGGCGAAAATCGGGGCCAGAATCGTCCCTAATACACCAAAAGTGAGTGGAAATTGAGCAATAATTTTATTTTTTTTATCCTTTACCACAATACGCCTGGCATTGCCCTCTTTAATTATTTTTTCTAACTTACTCTTGAAATTGTCTGAAGCCTTAAACGATCTGGTGGTTTTCTTGGTCTTGCTTTTACTTTTTTTGACTGGCATTTAATTAATTAAATTTTTAATGTGGCCAATGGTGGACTCGAACCACCGACCTTTCGAATGTGAATCGAACGCTCTAACCAACTGAGCTAATTGGCCAGTAACTTTGTACCAAAACTATTTTATCATATCTAAAGCTCTTTGAGCTTATGCCCCAGTGACAGGAGAATAAAGTTACTAAGCAAGCTGCTGCCGCCGTACGAGATAAACGGCAAAGGAACACCCACAACCGGTAACAGTCTCAGATTCATGCCGATGTTAAAGACGGTTTGAATAAAAAAATAACTAAACATGCCAAAAGCATAATAACGGCAAACCAAACTATTATTAGCCTGGTCTGACTGCCGGAGTAAATTCAACAAAAAATAAAACATCAATCCCAAAATAAGGACTCCACCCAACAAACCAAAAGCCTCAACAAAAGTAGCAAAAGCAAAATCAGTGTGTGCCTCTGGTAAAAACAGGAGTTTGGATTGAGACACTTTGTCAATGCCCTTGCCAAAAATGAAGCCCGAACCGATGGCAATGACAGACTGCAAGGAGTTGTAGTTAATGCCGGAGGGATCGTATTGAGGGCTGATAAACGAGGTTAATCGCTGTATCTGATAAGTTTTGAGAAACCGCAATGAAAAAGCCGACAACGGTAGAAAAGCCAGAAGCAGGCTAAGATAATAGCGCCAGGGAAAACCGGCAAAATAAGTGACAGAAGCTAGAGAGAAAAACAACACCACCGCAGTCCCCAGATCGGGTTGTTTGAAAACAAAAAATACCGGAACTAAAATATAAGCCAAAGTTTTAAACAGGTTTTTAAACTGGCGGTTTGGATTTTTGGTCAACATCATGGCGATAAATAATAAAAAAAACGGTAAGAAAACAACTGAAGGCTGCAAGTTAAAACCTAATAATACAAACCAACGTTTGGCGCCGCGAATAGGATCACCAATTACTAAAAGTGCGGCCAAAAGAATAAGACCCAAAACTGTGAGTGGTTTGGCTAGTTTGAGCCAAAAATCCAGATCAATTCTGGTAATTGTCAGATAAATAACAACCGAAAGTACCAGAAAAGAAAATTGAGTCAGGGCATTGTCAAAACTAAACAAAGCCTGAACAAAGATACCTAAAAAACTAAGGACTACTGCCAGAACAAAAGTTAAATTATTCACGGCCTGATTTCAATGCTTTGATCTTTACTAAAAGTAATGTTGCGGGCCAGAACTTTGTTTTTAATAAAATCCAAATATTTGGCTGGAACCTCGGGTATACAAAGATCGATCTGTTGGTCGATGCGGCACTGAGTCTGGCTGCGTCTTTTTTGAATTTCTCGAATAAGATCGCGCACTTTTCCTTCCCAAACAAGCTCTGGAGTCATTTTGGTGTCTAATTTGGCCTTTGTTTTGGCCTCTGCTTTAAATAACACCTCTTTAAGATTAAGTTCGGTTGAAAGCAGGCTCTGGTAGTTCGTAAAATTGGTTTTCAGTTTGGGTAAGTCAACCGGGCTGAGTTGATATTCAATTTTGCCAAGCGGTTGCCGTACTTTAAGGAGGTTTTTCTTGCGTTCAATATGGCCAAGTTCGGCCAGATTACGAACTTTTTGCATGTCGTCAACCAAGTCCGTGTTGAGCCATTTTTCATCAATTTCCGGCCAATTCTGAAGATGTACGGATGCTGCTTGCGGAAACAGATTAGTGAAGATCTCTTCGCTGAAAAAAGGCAAGAAAACCGAAAGCATAATGGTCAGATTTTTCAAAAAGTAATGCAGAGTAGAGTAAAAAGCCAGTTTGTCATTTTTATCCGTACTGTTTTGCCAAACCCGATTCCGGCTCAATCGTAAGTACCATTGCGACGCGTCTAAAACCAAACTTTCCAGTGCTTGGGCGGCTATGTTTGGCTGATACTGTTTTAAGTTTTGATAAACCTGTCTTTCGGTTTGTTTGAGGCGTGACAACAGCCAGGAATCCAAAAGCGGCAATTTGAGTTTACTTAAATCATTGGTTATCTGTTCTTCGTATTTTTCCAGATTAGCGTAAAGAGAATAAAATTTGAGAATATTCCATAAGGGAATATGAAAATTGCGCTTAGTTTCGTTAGCCGCTTCATAACCAAACCAGAGATTTTTGGCTGGATCCTGTTTGGCATACATCCAGCGCATCACGTCCACGCCAATTTTCTCCGCCGCCTCATTAAACTCAATGGAGTTGCCCCACGATTTGTGCATGGCTCGTCCGTCCTTGCCCACACAGGTGGCATAGCCAAGAATGGTTTTAAACGAAGGCGACTTTACTAAAACTGTTGACATGGCAATTAAAGAATAAAACCAGTTTTTGAATTGACCGGGAAAGCTTTCGGTAATGAAATCAGCCGGAAACCATTCCTGCCAATATTTTTTATCAGTCAAGTAGCTGATCTTTTTGGTTTTGGGGTCTATCAGAGTCGAAAAGGGAATAATACCGGCATCCAGCCAGGGATTGCCCACATCGGCAATACGCTTTACAGTCTGACCACACTGATCACATTTTATCTCCACCTCGTCAATCCAGGGTTTATGAGGAGAATGTCCGGTAAAGCGATCCCAGCCCTTAACCGCTTTATTTTCAAGTTCTGTTTCTGATCCCAAGACTTGAAAATGACGACATTTCTGACATTCATAAATCGGCAAAGCCAAACCCCAGTAACGATTCTTTTTGCTGATCAGCCAGTCGTGCATATTCTTGAGCCAGTCCAGTTCTCGATCAAGGCCAAAATGAGGCAGCCACTTGATTTGTTTGGTGGTCTGGATCATCTGTTCGCGCAAAGTCGGACTGCCTTTGTCCATGGCAATGTACCATTCGGATTCCACTTTCCAAACCAGTTCGGTTTTGCACCGCCAGCAGGCAGGGTAACGGTGACGGTATTTTTCTATTTTAAACACCCAGCCGCCCTTAGCTTGATCTTTTTGATCAATTTTTTCCAAGTAATCCAGAATCAGTCGGGGATGCTTTTTGGCATTTTCGCCGGACAAGAAACCCAAATTTGGTAAATAATCGGCGTTGTCACCAATCACCGGAATCATTGGTAAGCCCAGTTTCTGGCCGAGCTTAAAGTCCTCGGTTCCGGCCGAGACAGCCGTATGAACCAAGCCGGTTCCTTCGGTCAAATTGATCGGCAAAATCTGCTCGTCAGAAGCAACCACCAGATGAAATTTATCAATATATTTTTTGGTCACTGTTTTGACTGCCGGCAGATCATCAAAAGGAGCATGATATTTCAGTCCGAGAAGAGCCTGGCCCTTAACGGTTTTAATGATTTTTTGGCTCCTATTGCCAAACACTTTTTCGACCAAGTCCTTGGCAATCCAAAACTTAGCGTTGGTGTCATCCTGAACTAAAGAGTACTCCAGTTTAGGATCAACAGCGACTGCAATATTAGCCGGAATCGTCCAGGGTGTGGTTGTCCAGACAAGCAGAAATTCATCCGGATATTTTTCCAAGGGCAATTGCAGATAAATGGCTTCATGAACGACTTCTTTGTAGTCTTCGGTGAGCATTTCGTGTTGCGAAATAGCTGTTTGGCATCTGGGGCACCAGGGAACTGATTCTTTGCCTTTGTAAATCCAGCCTCGCTGATTACACACCTTAAGAAAATGCCAGATCATAAAATTGTTTTCCGGCGCCATGGTGAAATAAGAGTTGTCCCAATCCATAAAGTAACCCAGTCTTTGGCTTTGTTGTCTTTGAATACTGGAATACTTGATTACCCGTTGTTTGCAAAGATCGACAAATTTGGCAATTGAAGCATGTGGATTATTGGGAACCAAGTTTTCAATATCCTTTTTACTTCTGAGCTTTAGTTCTTTTTCCACTTCTACCTCAACCCACAAACCCTGACAGTCAAAACCGTTTTGAAAACGCAGTGAATAGCCCAGTAAATTATGAAAACGCTGCCAAAGATCCTTATAAGTCCGGCCCCAGCCGTGATGAACGCCCATGGGATTGTTGGCTGTGATTGGTCCGTCGAAAAAGGAAAATCTCTTCTTAGAATCTTGATTCTTTTTGAGATACTTTGCAACAGTTTTATTCTGTTGCCATTTTTTGAGCCAATAGTTTTCCAACTCGGGAAAATTAGGAACAATTGGCAAAGTTTTCATTCGGATATTATACACTAAAGCACCTTTTTCCGTAAAAAAGCCGGGATTTCCAGCTCGTCCAAATCTTTGTCCTGCGGCTCTTTTCTTTCTTCAGGCAGCGCCTCAGAAACCTGTCTGGTTTTGAGATCACTGAAACGGGTCGCAATCAAGGTGATTTTGATTTCGTCGGCCATCGTCGGGTCAATTGCCGCTCCAAAAATGACCTGAGCACTTTGATCGGCATTCTTGGTAATGGTTTCGGCTGCCTCATTGACTTCCTGCATGGTCATGTTTTCGCCACCGACAATATTAAAGAGAATGCCCCTGGCGCCTTCAATTGAAAATTCAAGCAAGGGAGAGATCATGGCGTGTTTGACAGCTTGGATGGCTCGGCGCTCACCGCTGCCAATGCCAATACCCATAATGGCCGTGCCTGAATTTTGCATGATGGTTTTGACATCGGCAAAATCAACATTAATCAGACCCGGTAGGGTAATAATCTCTGATAATCCTTTGACTCCTTGAGTGAGAACAGAATCGACTTCTTTGAAAGCGTCAATCAACGTTACTTTCTTATCGGAAAATTCCAGTACTTTTTGATTGGGAATGGTAATGAGAGCGTCCACTTTTTCTTTGAGTTTGGCAATGCCTTCGTTGGCAATCATCATGCGTTTGGAGCCTTCAAACTGGAAAGGTTTGGTAACCACAGCAATAGTAAGAGCGTTGTTTTGCCTGGCAATCTCAGCGACAATTGGAGCCGCTCCGGTTCCGGTGCCGCCACCTTCGCCGCAAGTAATAAAAACCAAGTCGGCGCCTTCAAGATATTCATTGATTTTCTCGCGCGATTCCTCAGCCGCTTGTTTACCAACTTCAGGATCACCGCCGGCACCCAAGCCCTTGGTAAATTTTTCGCCAATCTGAATTTTGGCTTCAGCCTTATTAACCATCAAAGCCTGAGCATCGGTGTTGACAGCAATAAAATCCACTCCATCCACTTTTTCGCTGCTCACCATTGAGCCAACGGCATTGCTGCCGCCGCCGCCGACTCCAACCAACTTGATTTTAGCGATTTTTTTGGCGTCTGGTTTAATTAACATTATTTGGTTCCGGGAATAAAACTTTTAAAGAAATCGACTGTTTTTTTCAAATTGTCTTTGAGTTCGAAATTCTTAAACAGTTTGCCAAAGTCAGGAATCTGCATCTTAGGAGGATCACTTTCCTGTGAACCGCTATAAAGAAGTGCGCCCACAATGGCCGAATAGCGAGGATCTTTTAATTCGTCAGCCACACCTTCAAGCTCGGCCGGATAACCCACTCGCACCGGCAAACGGAGTTCTTTTTTAATCATAGCGCAAATATAAGGAGTCAATGCGCCGCCGCCTGTAAGAATCACTCCAGCCGGAGTTTGTGATTTGAAGTCCAGGCTGCTCAGTTCCTGCCGGACATATTGGGCAATTTCTTCGATTCTGGGTTTGATAATACCGTCAACCAAAATTTTTTGTGAAATGACGTCAATTTTTTCCGGCAGATGCAAAGAATCAAGCGACAGCTCGTCTGAACTACTGGTTTCGATTTTTTTGATCTTGATACCACCCTTGCCCAAAGGTAAGTTACCACCCTCCCGATTGGATAGGTACAGTTTGACTTTTTCAGCCGAATCTAGCGAAATTCTCAATCCGGCGGCAATATCGCTGGTGACGTTTTTAGAGCCAAGGGGAATGACAGCCGTGTGAGCAACCGCTCCATCAATATAAACACAAACATCGCTGGTTCCGGAACCGATATCAACCAAAATACAACCCAATTCTTTTTCAGTGTCACTCAAAACCGCTTGGGCAGAAGCCAAACCACCAAAAACAAAAGAGCGGACTGAAACCCCTAATAGACTACAAATTTTACGGATATTGTTAAGATTAATGCTGCTGGCAGAAACAATATGAGTGTCCACCTCAAGCCGGACTCCGTTCATGCCGACGGGATTTTTGATATTGGATTGTCCGTCTACAATATATTGAGTGGGAATAACGTGAATAATTTCGCGATTACTGGCCAGTGAAATGGCTTTGGCTGACTCAATAACCCGGACAATGTCATCAGGCGAGATATCCTGGTTTTGATAATTGACGGCCACAATGCCATGAGAAGTTTGAGAAGCGATATTTGGGCCACTGGTGATTAAAATGGCTTCATTTATTCTGGTTCCGGCCATTCGTTCTACCTGATTGAGACACTCTTCAAGGGCTTTGGTGACTTCTTGAATATCAACAATCTGAGCTCGTTTGATCCCCCGACTGGGAACCGAAGCAAAACCCAAAATTCGCAACTGTTTGTTGTTTTGATCGTCAACTGAGGCAATAGTACAACTGATTTTTTCCGATCCTAATTCAATCGAGGTAATATTACTCATAAAATAAAATAAGGCTTGTCAAATAATAAATTAATTTCTATTGGCTTTTGGCCTTTAATTTTTAAGGACTTAAGGATATTGTGCACAATTCTCCAGCTTTTAGCAATGTTTTTTTTACTGTTGAATGTGATTAACGGGCCCTGATGGTCCAGTTGTATCTTAATTTGTTCCGGCTTGTCAATACTTATCTGACTGATTCTTTGATCCAAAGGCGGAATCTGGTTAACGATATTAACGGCAGTTAACAGATCCTGATTAATAATTCTGGCACCGGGCCGACTTTCATAGCTTCGGATCTTTTGATAATAATCGACCGATAATAAATTAGGCTGGGGTTGGTGGCGGCGGCTGATAATTTTGCCACCAGCACTGATCAACAAATAATAGCCATTAGTTTTAATTTGCAGGATGGGTTGGCTCAATGTCAGCATGACCCTCAGTTTTTCAGGATAAACTTTGGTTAGCTCAACTGTTTCAATTATTGGATTATCAGCCAAGATTTTGGCCCCGGCCTTTGTTGTGTTAAGAGCCAACAAATTTTGATTGAGCAGCCAGCCGAGTGGCACAAAATTCAATTTTGACGGCTTGATCTCGACTTCTTTTATTCTAAATCGATTATTAACAAAAAAACCTGCCAACAGGCTTAAGACCAAAGAAACAATTAATATTGTTTTAAGCCAAAAGCCGGTTGAGAAACTCTCCCGGGGTTTTGATAAGTTGGGCATAGTTATCAAGTGTCTGGTAATTCTTCTTTAATTGAGGCAACTGTTGGCTGGCCTGGATAATTAATTGGTAGAGATTGTCAGAGGGCTCATTTTGATTAAACAGATAGGCTACCTTATTTGCGGTCAGGATCTTTGCCTGAATAAGTTGTTCCTGATTAGCAGACCAAGGCAAGGGAATCAAAACAGCCGGTTTTTGAAAGTTAATTAATTCAAAAAAGGTATTGGCACCACTGCGGCTGACTATCAAATCCGTTTGATGATAAAAGTAACCGATTGTTTGCGGTAAAAGATATTTTAAAGGATAATAACTGTCGGATTGAAGTGGTTGCAGACGTTTATAATCCTTAAATCGATTGTCACCAATCTGGTGAACCACTTGAAACGACTTTGTTAATTTCGGCAACAGCTTTTCTGTAATAACATTGATGCTGTGGCTGCCACTGGATCCACCCATAATTAACAGCAATGGCTTATTAATCGGCTTGAAAAAATTAGGTCGATTTTTGATTTTATAATCGTCTCTTAAGGCAATCCCCAAAACCGTGGTTTTATTTTTGGAAAAACAAGCGACAGCGTCTGGGAAAGCCACGAAAATTTTCTCAGCCAAGAGTGCGATCAAACGATTGGCTCGGCCGGGGTTGATTGTCTGTTCGTGAAGCCTGATTTTGATGTTTTTGAGTTTGGCAAGGACGCAAATTGGCAAAGATAGATAGCCGCCAAAAGAAAGGATCAAATCCGGCTTTTCTTTCTTAAGAATCCAATCGGCCTTAAATAAAGCCTTTAAAAGTCGAAAAAACTCAAATGGTAATTTTAGCCATTCTCCTTGAGTAAACCGGCCGCTATTAAGGCTATAGAAATGCAGTTGTGGGTGACGGTGCAGTATCTGATATTCCAGACTGGGTTCTTTAATATCGTTAAAGGTGGTTGTTCGGCCGGCAACGGCCAGTTGATATTTTTGTTTAATCAATTCAGGCAGAATAGCCAAAATTGGTGACAAATGGCCGCCGACTAGTAATATTTTGGATCTAGACATAGGTTTTATGATATCTAAAAACATTGTACATAATTCCCAAAAGCGCATAGAGAGTGAGAAGTGAGCTGCCGCCATAAGAAATAAAAGGAAGGGGAATGCCGGTTAAAGGAATTAGTTGGGCCATTGCCGCCAGGTTAATTAGGCACTGAATGATTAGCAGGAAAAGTATGCTACTGGCAAGCAAAAAACCGAGACGATCCTTGATTTTAATGATGTTCAGATATAAGTTATAAAAGAAAATCAAATATGAGCTGATCAAAATAGTGGTGCCAGCAAAGCCGAAATTTTCGCCTATGATTGCAAAAATTGAATCAGTGTGGGCTTCGGGTAGAAATTGGAATTTTTGTTTGGAGCTGCCATAACCGGTGCCAAACCAACCGCCCAAAGACAGAGCGGTGTTGACCTGATTAATATGATAAGTGATTCCTTGCGGATCAGTTTTGGGATCAAGATAAGCAGTGAGTCGGGACAATCGATAGGGAGAGCTGAAAACAAAAAAAGCCCCGGCCACCAGACCGATAATGATGAGTAAAAAAAACTGTGAGTAAGGGGCGCCGGAAATAAAGTACAAATAAACAGCGCACAGTCCCAATATTGAAGCGGTTCCCATATCAGGCTGAAGGATGACCAAACCGATTAATAATGAAATCAGCAAAATAAAAGCAAAAAAACGGCCTCTTTCTTTAAAAGAAAACCAGGCTGACAGATAGATAATTAAACTGAATTTGGAAAACTCAGACGGTTGCAAACGGATTGGTCCTAAACTCAGCCAGCGTTTGGCGCCAAGCACGGTTGAGGAAAATCCGGGAATAAAGATTAAGACCAAAAGAACGATATTGACAACCAAAGCTATCAGGGCCAGACTGTACAGATAGTGATAATCAAATTTCATAAAAAACCAGTAGACTATCAGGGCCAGCCCAAACCACTTGAGTTGCTGTTTGACAAACAAAAAGGCGTCGCCATAAAGACGGCTGGAATTAATTGAAGAGGCTTCATAGATCATAAAAACTCCAAAAACAGTCAACAAAGCGGGAATAAAAAACAATAGCGGCGAAAGACGGCCGGTTTTACGCCCCATACTCTTTTTGGCAACGTTTAAAATGACTGGAAAATTGTTCTCCCCGGTCAAATTCATTATTAAACGTCGCAAAAGAGGTTGCCGAGGGAGAAAACAGGACGATTGTTTGGGAATTAAGAAGAGGCAATAATTTGGCAAATAAAGCTTTGAAATCCTCGACAAGAGTCAGTTTTTTACGGATTTTTTTTTCAACCAGATCGCTGAACGAACCGGGAAGCATAAAAATCTGGTCAGGAACTTGATTAACCAGAGTTAACCACTGATCAAAGGGTAGATTTTTATCTTTGCCGCCAATCACCAAAATGATTTTTTTATTGGGAAATTCAGTGGAAATAGCCTCCATAGCTTTGATTCCGGCTACAGGCGTAGTGCTGGTTGAATCGTTGTAAAAAGGAGATTGTTGCAACGTTCCCAAAAATTCGAGTCTAAATGCTAGGCCCGGAAAATCACGGATCACCGGTTCAATTTTGGCTTTGGTGATACCGACAAGCTCTCCCACTTTTAGAGCCAAACTGGCGTTTTCCTGATTGTGTTGCCCGATAAGATATTTAAAACCTTTGTTGTAATAATTATTTTTGACAAGGATCAATTTTGAACAAAGATATTTATCAATTTCTGATTGGTATTGTTTATAAGTTGCCTCCAAAGTGACCAAGTAATCCTCGGGTTTTTGATTGGCAAAAATCTGCATTTTGTCGTTGATATAATCTGCCATTCCAGAGTAAGAATTGAGATGATCGGGATAAATATTGGTGAGGACCGCAATGTTCGGACTGACTTTTTGTTCACGACAAGCCTGAAGTTCCCAGGAAGACAGTTCCAAAACCGTGTAGTCCTGTTTTTGGCAATGGGCAATCAATTTAAAAGCAGAATACTGAGGCAAATTTCCGGCAAGGGAAACTTCTTGGGTAAGATTGTGCTTGAGAGTTTGATAGATAAGATTAGTGGTCGTGCTTTTGCCGCGGGTTCCGGTGATACCGATGGTGTGCGTTTGACAATGGCTCAAAAAGAAAGCGCTAGGCATGATAATTTCTTTTTTGAGTTTTCGCGCCAAGCGCAAGACAGGTGAATTAAAAGGAATGCCGGGATTGCGAACAATGACTTGGCACCAGCGAACAAATTCCTCCGAATGCTTTTCAAATTCATAATCGATATTTGAATATGATTTAAGCAGTTTCAAACTATGGCTTAGCTGCTGTTTGTTTTTGTTGTCAGAGACTTTGATTGGACAACCTAATTTGTAAAAAAAATCCAGAGCGGTCAAACCGCCACCCTGAATTCCCAATCCAAGAATGAGGATCCTTTTTGATTGATACTGTTGTTTTATTTTAAGAAAGCAATCCATAAGCCAAATAAAGAAGCAATAATTGCGGTAAGCCACAAGCGAAAAACAATCTTTGGTTCGCTCCAGCCGCGTAGTTGCAGATACAAATGAAGTGGGGCGACCGGAAAAAACTTTCGCTTAAGATATCTTTTGGACAGCAGTTGCATAAGCGAGGTCACAATTTCAACCACAAAAACCAAACCGATAATTGGCAAAAGCAAAGCTTTACCTAAAAGCAAGCCAATAATGGCAAAGGTGGCCCCAAAAGACAGAGAGCCAGTATCGCCCAAAATTATTCTGGCCGGATTGACATTAAAGTAAAGAAAAGTAATTAGCGCGCCAATCCAAGCAGCCAAAAAAACCGACAGAACCGTGTCCAAAAGAGAAGAAGAAATAGCCCAAAAAACCAAAACATTGATTAACAATACGCCAGCCGCCAATCCGTCCAGGCCGTCGGTAATATTAAAAGCATTGGCAAAGGCAATGATGACAAACGCGGCAAAGAAGATATAAAAGAACCCCAGTCTGATAATTCCAAAAAACGGAACATGAACAAAATCAATTCCCAGCCAACTGTAAAGCCAGTAGCCGATAATCAAAGCCAAAAAAATCTCCAGGATCAGTTTGTGTCTCATGCGCAAACCAAAAAAGGCGCTTGTTTTGGTGGCCAGAATCTTGTTTATGTCGTCATATAGTCCCAAAAAAGCAAAAGAAAAAAACGCAAAAAAGACGATCACCGCTTCTTTAAAAACGTTTTTGAAAATAGAAATAATTGGAACATTAAACAGATAAAATAAGGTAAGAAAAAAAACAAACAAAAATAAAGTGGTTGAAACTATCAACACGCCACCGCCAACCGGGACTCCGGCTTTTCCTTTGTGAAAAAAATCAAAAATGGGTGTTAATTTGTTAAAGGGATCTTTGGTTTTCTGTCTTTGTCTTTGAAATTTAATCCGATACAAAAAATCAATAAAAGGGAGCATTAAAAAAGAATTAAAAACAAATGAAAAGAGCAGAATTCCCAAATATAAGCTAATCATTCTAATTTAAAAGCTCGTTTAATTTTGGGCCAAAAATCAAGGCGGCTATAATTAACGAATAAAGCGCATAAATTAAAACCGCCGCCGCTGAAACATCTTTGGCTTGTTTGATAACTTTGTTGTATTGCTCTGTGATGGCGTCGGTTGTTTGTTCCAGACTGGTGTTAACCAATTCCAGGGTTAACACTCCGGTAATAACCGTAATCAGGATCAGCCATTCGTAGTAGTTGATTTTGAAAATAAGCGCCAATGATAAGGCAATAACAAGACCTAAAGTATGAATTTTAAAATTAATCTGTGTTTTAAAAGCCCAATAAAGGCCACTGAGTGCATTTTTGAATCCGGCTTTAACTGTTCGGATCTTGACGTATTTGTCCATCATCCTAAATTATAGTATAAATTCAACTTTTGGATATGACCTGTTCCCAGATAAATTTGGCTAGTTTTGTCGAATCATGTCTTAAGACGCTTCGGCTTAGTTTGTCGCCGCGGCTTTTTTGATAAGCGGTTGAGCTGATCAGGTTACCTTCTAATACCTGTAACTTGTCAGTGCTGACAAGATCATTAATGACTTCGTTTTCGCCAAAGGTAGTGTAATGTTTGGCTATATCTGGAGAAACTGTGGCGTTGTTGGCAATGACATAATCAAAAGGATCAGCTCCCAAACTTTTCTCATATCGTTTAAGAAAATCAACAGCGGTAAAATCGTCAGTTTGACCAAGTTTATTCATCAAATTCAAAATCATGGCCTTCTTGGCCTTACTATTCTTAAAGTATCGTACTATTTCCTTGAACGTGAATAGCGGTAAAATACTGGTGTACAGATCCCCAGGGGCAACAATAATTAAGTCAGCTCGCTTAAGATGATAAATAGCCTTGGGATTAACTTTGGCCCGATGATTAAAAAATAGTTTGGCAATGGGGGCCCGTTTAACTTTTTCATCAATGAGTGCCTCGGTTTTCACGATTGATCCGTCAACCAGTTTGGCGTTGATGTGGGTTTTTTCTAAAGTAACCGGAATGACATTGCCTCTGGTTTTGAGAACGGTTTGAGCCAATTCAATACTTTTTTCAAAGCTTTGGGTCAGTTTTTCCAGAACAGTGAGAAAAATATTGCCGAAATTGTGGCCTTGAAAATCGCCGTTTTCAAAGCGATAGAGAAATAACTCTCGCCAAATCTGATCCGAGTCCGACAAAGCGATCAAAGCCTGACGAACGTCTCCCGGAGGCAGGACTCCATATTGGTCTCTGAGTTTACCGGTACTGCCGCCGCTATCGGTCATGGTGACTATCGCGGTTAAATCGACCGGATAATGTTTTAAGCCGTAAAGAGTGACAAAAGAGCCAGTACCACCACCTAAGACCACGATCCTTTTGCGTGTTTGCATTATTTGGTTATATCTTTATATATTGTTTGTTGGGGAGATACAACCGTATTTTTTTTGATTTTGACCCCAGGCATCAGGCTGGTACTGACACCCACCTTTACTCCGCTTCCGGTAATTGTCCCGAGTTTATAAAAGCCGGTCTCGGTTTTGTTGCTCTCAACCACTGATTTAATGATTTGCTCGTCAAAACGCCAGTTGGCTGTGACCGTATTAGCCCCAAAACTGGTGTTTTCTGATAAAACACTGTCGCCGACATAATTACGGTGAAGCATGACTTTATTACCAAGGTAACTGCGAGCCACTTCGCTGTGAGCGCCAATCAAACAATCAGCGCCGATATGACTGTTTCGAACCAAACAGTGATCGCCGATAAGGGTATTTTTACCAATATAAGTTGGGCCCACGATTTTCGTAAAGCTGCCGATTTTGACACCTTCGGCAATAAAAACCTTGCCGACGATTTGGGAAGAAGATTCCAGTTCTTGAGTTTTCACCACGCTTTCCTTAATTGTTTTTAAAAAAATGTTAGCCGCCTCCAGAATGTGCCAGGGGTATTTAAGGCTGGTAAAAGGCTGATTATTAATAACCAAATCCGATTGTTGTTTGTTGAGAATAAGATTAATGGCATCCTCGTAGCTGAGGCTGTTGTTATGAGAATCCAAAACTTCTTCCAAAAGTTGGCGGTTGGGAAAAAAATCCAAGACAAAACGAAAAAGATTGTATTGACCGGGAACAGTATTCGGATCGGGTTTTTCCACGATTCGTTGGATTTTACCCTGGCTGTCTTTCTCCAGATAGCCGCCGGGAAAATATGAGTTGACCTCAGTTGCCGTCAAAACAAGCTTTTTACCGTCAACTTTTTTGAGAAAATCGCTGATCAGGCTTTCACTAAAGATATCGTTGCTATTAACGATTAGAATTGGCTGATCTTTGGTCACCTTTTTTAAGGCGGAGATCACGGCTCCGGACTGGTCCGGAAGTGTTTGAGTAACCAATTGCGGCTTGTTTAGATTATATTTTTGCAATTGTTGGCTGATAAGGGCATGATTTCTTTCATTGGTCACGACAATAAAATGAGGATTAATCTTGGCTCGTTTCAAAAAAAGGGAATAACGCTTGATTTGATAGATAATCAGAGGCGTGCCAAAAAATTCAAAGAGATTTTTTTCTTCCAGTGGCCAAAAACGATTGCTAAGCCCACCGGCTAAGATAACTACATAAAATTCCATGACTATAGTAATTATACATCATTCTCTTTTGAATTTTTAAACTTTATATAGTAGAATGCAATGATATGAATAAACAGGCGGTAATTGTGACTGGCGGCAAGCAGTATCTGGTCGAAGAGAAACAGATTTTGGTTGTTGACCGTCTTAATGGTAAAGAAAAGGATGAAATTAAATTTGAGCAGGTTCTTTTGAAAACTAAGGGAGAAGATTTGGAATTAGGAGCTCCGTTTTTAGACAAAGCTATGGTGACGGCCAAAATTCTCAAACAAGACCAGGGTGAGAAAATCAGAGTCGCTCGTTTTAAAGCCAAATCCAAATATCGTAAAGTTACCGGTCACCGGACTCAATTAACTCAAATAGAAATCTTAAAAATTGTTTAAATAAATGGCGCATACAAAGGCTGGAGGATCAGCAAGAATCAATAAAGACTCAATTTCCAAACGTTTGGGAGTTAAGAAATTCAGCGGTGAAGTGGTTAAGGTCGGCAACATTATTGTTCGACAAAAGGGCAGTAAATATCGCCATAGCGAAGGCACCAAAGCCGGTAAGGACTTTACCATTTTTGCCGTCAAAGCCGGCAAGGTCCAGTTTTTTACCAAGTTTGGCAAGAGATACATTAAAGTTGTCTAATCAACAGTCCGAACTCACACTCTCTCTCGAATTAATTAAGGACAAGCGTACCAATCCGTTGAAACGTGCTTATTTAATTACCAAACTGACTACCGACAATTTGAACAAGAAAGAGTTGGCTTATCTGATCAACAAGAGCCCAAGTTATATTTCTAATTATCTGCGACTGACACAGTTGCCTGAGGTTATTAAAGACGCCCTGCTTTCCGGAATTATCAGTGAAGGTCATGCCCGGGCGCTGACTTTTTTATCCGATCGCAAAGAGATTATTCATTTGTTTGAAGACATTATTCGTCATAACTATTCGGTGCGGGATACGGAAAAAAAGGTTGACAAAGTTCGGGAGCACAAGCGTCATTACGGCAAGGTGGCTGAAGATCTTAAAACAAGAGTTAGTCAACTGCAGGATAAATGGACTTTGCCTGTTAGAATTTCCCGTCAGAGACAACAGATTAGTTTAAAAATCGATTTTCCTTTAGGAGTGGTCGGTTTGAGAAAGCTCAGGCACTTTTTTGAAAAACTACTTGATTAATAGTTTGGTTTTTCAATCATTCCGGCACGGCTAACCGGAAAATAGCGGAAGAAAACTCGGCCGATGATGTTTTCCATCGGAATAAAGCCAAATTCACGGGAATCAGACGAACCCGGTCGATTGTCTCCCATTACAAAGACCATATTTTCCGGTACAGTTACAATTAATCCTTCTTGCATAAAACCACCTGGGAAAAGCGGGGTTTGCACCTGAAGATAGGGTTCTTTGAAAAGACTGTTGTTTAGATAAACCTGGCCACTCTCAATTTTAAGAGTTTCGCCTGGAAGGGCAATTATTCTTTTAATAAAGTCAATATCCGGATTTTTAGGAGACTTGAGAATAATGACATCGCCGCGTTCCGGCAAGCGGAATTTGTAGCTAATTTTGTCAGTGAGAATATATTCTTTGTCGTGGTAGGTTGGATACATTGAGTTGCCTTTGACTTGATGCGGTTGCATTACAAACAGGTACACGACCACAAAAAAAGCGCCACCCAAAGCAATGCTTTCCAAAAAAGTAAAGATAATATCAATGACTTTGCCTAATAAGGTTTGGGGCTCTTTGATCTCATCTTCGTCTTCCGGAGGGGGATTGGTAATCCAGATATCATCGGTTGATTTTTCCATGGATCCATCATAAAACTATTTTTGTTAAAATACAATACATCATGAAATTGATCATTGTTGAATCACCAACCAAAGCCAAAACTTTTAATAGATTAGTAGACAAAAAGCAATATCTGATTGTTTCCAGTATGGGTCATGTCCGGGATTTACCCAAAAGCAAACTGGGAATTGATCTTGAAGCCAATTTTGAACCTAGCTATGAACCCCTGAAAAACAAAGACAAAACAATTAAAGAAATTGTGACGGCGGCAAAATCAGCCGATCAGATTATTCTAGCTACCGATCCTGATCGAGAAGGCGAGGCCATTGCTTATCATATTCGTGAGATCTTGCAGAAAAAGATTAAAAAACCGCAATTTAGCCGGATTGTTTTTCATGAGATTACCAAAGAAGCACTACTTAAAGCTTTGTCTCAAAGCAAAAACATTGATATTAATTTGTTTGAGGCTCAGCAAGCCAGGCGGATTTTGGACCGGTTGTTTGGTTATAAACTTTCACCTTATCTTTGGAAACGATTTGCCAAACGTTGGCTTTCGGCCGGAAGAGTCCAATCAGTTGCTTTACGGTTTTTGGTTGAAAGAGAGAAAGAACGTGAAGCTTTTAAAAAAAAGCCAATTTTCCTTATTCGTGGCCTTTTTTGTCATCAAAAAGATTTGCCGTTAGCTAAGCTTGTCAAACTAAAAGAACAAACTTACTTTCAAACTCAGTCGGTCGCACTTTTTGATGGAAAATATGATTATCAAACAACATTAATTACCACTCTATCTGAGCGAAAAAAGCAGGAGGCTAGACTGCTCAAAGAAACTTATCTGGTAGACAAGATTGAGGAATCTTTTTCCACCCGTGTGCCGCCGCCGCCCTTTACAACCTCCACTTTGCAGCAGTATGGTTCAAGTTATCTTGGCTATTCGGCCAAAAGAACCATGAGTTTGGCTCAGCAGCTCTACGAACACGGTTTGATAACTTATCACCGGACTGATTCTAACCACATGTCTGAGGAGTTTCTGAATAAGTGCCGTAGTTTTATTCAGAAAAAATATGGTTTAGAATATTTGGAACCCAAAATCAGACATTACCAAACCAAGTCAAAATTGGCTCAGGAAGCTCATGAGGCAATTAGACCGACTAAAATCAGCAATGATGATCAGTCTTCAGCGATTTCGAAACTGAGAGCAGATCAACTCAAACTCTACGTTACGATTTACAATCGGGCCTTGTCAACGCAAATGACTCCGGCCAAATTTAAAAACCAGAAAATCGTGATTGAGTCGTCAAGCAAAGATCAATTGATTATCAACAATCAAGAAGTGTTCTTTCCCGGCTACTTAGTTCTTAACAAATCTTTGAAAAAAGAAGGGACTTTAATCAGCGATCTAAAACCCCAAACCAAAGTTAAGTTGAAAAAACTGGAGATAGAGGAAAAAGAAACCCAAAGTCCGCCCCGCTATAACGAGGCCTCTTTAATTAAGACACTGGAAGCCAAAGGAATCGGTCGGCCTTCAACTTACGCCCCGATTGTGTCTCTGATTCAGGAGCGTCAGTATGTTGAAAAACAAGGGCGTGATTTGGTGCCTTCAACTTTGGGCACCAAGATTACCAATCTGCTTACCGACAAATTTGTCAATCTGCTTTTGCCCACTTTTACGGCACAGATGGAAGATGAACTGGACCTGATTGCTTTAGGGAAGAAGAAATGGTCCCAAATTGTCAAAATCTATTTTGAGCCTTTTAATAAACAATTGGAAAAGGCTTATGATGACGTTAGTAAAATCAAAGTTGAGGAAAAGACCGGTAAAAAATGTCCTCAATGCGGCCATGAATTGGTGATTAAGATTTCGCGTTTTGGCAAATTTTATGCCTGTAGCGGGTTTCCGGATTGCCGCTACACTGAGAATTTTCTTCAAACCATGAACGTCAATTGTCCAAAATGTACTGTTGGTGAGGTAGTCGTTCGGTTTTCCAAAAAAAAGAAACGCTTTTATGCCTGTTCCCGTTATCCAAAATGTGATTTTACTTCTCTCTGGCTGCCCAAGGTTTCAAAGGACGAAACCGAGAATCAGAAAAAAGACGCTTAAAACACCCAGAATAATTGAAAACTTACCCACGCCCACAACCGGAATTGCTGTCGGAGAGACAGTGGTTAGTTTGGGAGCAGTGGTAATAATTACAGTTGGAGTCGGTGAGGACGTTGGTCTGACAGTGGGCACGGTATAGGCTTGAGCAATAAGAGTCGGGCCAACAGTGACAGTCGGCATCATGGTCATAGTTGGCGCCATGGTGATAGTTGGCGCAATGGTCATAGTTGGTGCATTGGTAATAATTGGGCTGACAGTGATAATTGGCGCATCGGATATTGTCGGGACAATCGATGGCTTAGTAGTAATTACCGTGGTCGGTGTAATTGATTCCGAAGCTCTGGGTAAATATGAAATTTTGCGATTGTTTAGATAAAAAGTAACAATTACCAGATTAAGAATCACAAAAGCGGTGACAGTAAAGGAAAACACCAGCGAAATTTTTTTGATATTTTTGCCTCTTGGTTTCAAATTGGTAATTAGAGTCACGTTTTTAACATCTTTGCTTGTCTTATTTTGGACTTTGTTAGAGTTGATCTGAGGAATTTGCGGAACTTTATTTTTGGCTTTTTCCTTAAAATAGGCAATTGTCTGCCACCCAATAAGAGGCACAATCATCAATAAAGAGAGTATTGGTATCCAAGGAATTTCTAAAAAAGCAAACATGATTTCATTTTAATATAAAACTAAATACAAACCAAGCAAACTTAAAGTTGAGGCCAAAAGAATCAGCAGATTGTTATTAAAACCCAGCTGAGGGATTTTATCCTGAATGATTGTTGGGGTAATCATAATGGTTGGACTGGTCACAACTACAGTTGGAGCAACCGTTGGACTGAGTGTTGTGGTGGCCGAAGGAGTCGCTTCGCCCAAAACCGATTCTCCGCTTTTGCCAACATCAAAACTAATCTTTTCTTCAATATTATTGTTTTCGACTAATAATTCATAGCGGCCGGGATTTAGTGGCTGCTCCGGAGTGTATTGCCAGTTGCCGTTTTTGTCTACAGTCACGAGTAGATCAGCAATATCGGGTTTGATAATCAATTTCACGAGCGTGTTTTTAGAACCCTGGCCACGAAAAGTCGGATAAAAACTGCTGATAACAGCATTGTCTATTGGTGAAGTAATCAATTGACTGGTCCGGCGCTCTTTAACGCCTAAAACCAAATCAGACTGGGTAAAGTCATAATTCTGGCCAATGATCACCGATCTCAAGGGTTGCGCCTCGACATACTTGACCGTTACTTTGGATTGCTGGAGGTCCTCATTAATTAAATGAAGGTTAATTATTTGATTGGGGGAAATATTCGTTTCCTGATTTTCTTCATTAAGAACGATTGGCAAAGTGGCGATCCATTCTCCGCTTGAACGGGTGAGTGCAGAATATGTATATCGACTTTGTGGGAAAAGCGTCACTGTTACCAAAATATCGATTCCTGGTTGTAAATTGGACTGAACGACTTTGCCAAAAACCGGAGCGTTGCTAAGAGTCGGGTATTCAAGATCAAGGGTTTTTAAAGTTTGTTCCTCTTGGTAGAGTTTACCTTCAACATAAATTGAAAACCCGTATTGAGTATTGGTACTTAGTTGATTAAGTTGAAAATAATGAAGCCGGCGGGGCAGTTGTTCTTTTTGGTCGCGATAATCAAACTGCACTTGAGTCGGTTTGTTTTGGGAACTAATTGAAAGATAAGTTTTAACCGGGTCCTTGGTTGTAAAGTGAATACTGGCTGATTTATTGGTCAGATTACTGACTGTAATATTATGAGGAATTAAATTTTTTGAAGCTCGGGAAACAATCTTAGTCGAACTGCCCTTAAAAGCCAGACTGATTATCACGGTCATGATCAGAATAAAAGAGTAAGCTAACCACGAAGGAACGCCTTTTTTTTGATAAAGAAAATAATAACTCATTGTTTATTTCTCAACTGATCTAATATTTTTAGGCTTGGCAAACGTTCAATTTCCAGGTTCATACTGGTTAAATATTCAACACTGAATTTCTTATTTTGCTCAATATGATAAATCTCCACAATAATCCAAGCGACAACCGTAAGTAAAAAAACCAAGGAAAAAACAAATAGCTCGGTGTTATTTTTTACCTTCTTAATCTCCATTATATTTCTTCCAAATAATAAAAAGTATTCAAAACAGTATTAAAGTTGATTTGGGCGCTTACAGTAGCGCCAGGGTCTGAAATTAAATCCAAATAGTTTATGGAAATCAGGCGCCGCGAGTTATCAATATAGTCTAAAAAATCCTGCAGATCTTCATAATTTCCGGCTCCGTTCAGATTAATGGTGACCGTGCTTAATTGAGCGTTGGACTTAGGTAAAATCGTGATTTTTTGAATACTAAAAGAGTTGACTTTTATGTCTTTATTGAGAAATTCGCGGGTCTTTTCCACTTGATGAGTATCGGGCAAAGCTTGTTCGACTAGATCTTTATTGTTGATCAGTTCCATAAACTGAGCTTGAGTGCTAATAATCTGTTGAATTTTGTCCTCGAGAGTTTTGTTTACTTGTTCGTATTCTGCCTTTTCTTTTTGCAGAGTATAGATCAAACTCAATGACGGCCGAATAGCAAAAATAGTAAAGAAACTGACGGTAAACAAGATGAAAGACACTACCTTGTAATCGGGTTTTTTACTGACTTTTTTATCCTTGCTGCTCTTCATAGTTTACGCTTAACTTAAAATAGTAGACACTTGTTTTTTTACTGATCTGATCAATAATGACTTTGCCTTTGATTTTATTGGACAAACGAACTTGCATTTTCTGAATATCAAGTGGTCTGTTACCTTGAGCCTCCAGAACTATCTTATTCTGCTGTAAATGAATTCCATTCACAGTAATTGATTTGGGAATATTGGTCAGCACCAGTTTGAGGCTGGAATAACGGTAATCATTAGTCTCAAGGATTTTTGAGATTTCAATCAGTTTGCGGGCGGTCAGATTATTGTTGTTAATCATTTCAGTTGCGGTCAGAATAATCTGATTTTTTTGGTCGATTGTTTCCTTGAGATCAATCACGGTTTGATCGAGAACAATTTTGACAAAAAAAACAATTAAGACCAGAATTTGGGTTAAAACAATCACATATTTAGCATATGAATTGAGAAAAGAAACAGCTTCAGTAAAAACCGCTTTTTCTTTTTTGACTAATAGATTAAATCGGAAATGTTTGGCCATGTGTTACTTTTTAAGTTTGGCTGACAGTCGTGACTTCAGCCTGGCTGCTTTGTTTTTTTCGATCACTTTATGCGTGACTGCCTTATCAATTAAGGAAGAGGCGCTTTGAAGCAATTTTTGGCTTGGTTTAGCAAGAAAAACCTTCATCGCTTTTTTGTAGTGATTCCGATACAATAAATTTAACTTGGTTTGCTTAAGATCTTGTCTTAGCTTTTTTTGGGCTGATTTTATATTTGCCATAAAGGAAAATAAATTAATAATTAGGTTCATTATACATTATATAAGTTAACAGGAAATGCTCAAGTTTATCAAAAGTCTTTATACTCGCCGACAGACGACTTTGTTTACCTCAACGGTTGTTGTCGCTCTGACTTTAATCTTGGCTCGTTTATTGGGTCTTTTTAAGCTTCGGGTTTTGACCGGTTTTTATGCCCAGCAGGAACTGGATCTTTTTTTGGCCGCCTTCAGATTACCGGATTTTATATTTGAGGTTTTTGTCGCCGGTTCAATTGCCTCGTGTTTTATTCCCATTGTTAACGACATTCTAAACGACAGCTCGCAAAATAAGCATGAAGCTATGCTTTTTTCCCAGTCGCTGTCCGTTATTTTTCTTTTCTTTTGGCTAATTTTTACAGTGGTGATGTATTTTTATGCCGAAACCATTACTGCTATTTTAGTACCGGGCTATACTCAGAGTCAGATTGCGGTTGTTGCCAAAATGTCCAACAGCATTCTTTTCTTTCAGGTGCCTTTTCTCTTGCTCGGTAACGTAATTGCCGCTTTAATGCAATCTTCCCGACAGTTTTTGATTCCCGGTCTGGCGCCGGTTTTTTATAATTTAGGGATCATTTTCGGCGTTGTTTTTTGGGCCGGCCGTTATGGCTTAAACGGCGCCTTATACGGTATTATTTTAGGTTCGTTTCTTTATTTTTTAATTGTTTTTGTGGGCTTATTTTGGCTTGGTTTTCCCTTACAGTTTCGGCTCGATTTGAAGAGTATTCGGATCAGAGCTTTTTTCAAGCTTTTTTGGCCACGTTTCTTTACTTCAATTACCACTCAGATTGACGCGACTGTGGATCTGGCGTTGTCCACTCTGCGCGGCTTGGGAAGCTATACCTCGTTTTATTTGGCCCGTAATCTGCAAATTCTGCCAGTTAGTTTATTTGGAATTGCCATTTCTCAATCAGCCCTACCTTTTTTTACCAGTCTCTATCAGCAAGGGAAACAAAAGGAACTGATGGATTTATTTATTAGGCTTGTGTTGCAGATTATTTTTGTAATGTTGCCGTTTGTGGTGTTTTTTATTGCTTTGCGCATTCCACTTGTCCGTTTGTTTTTTGGCGGTCAGATGTTTGATTGGGATGCCACCGTTACCACGGCCAGGGTATTGTCTGTTTTTGCTTTATCTTTGCCTTTCCACACCATTTACTATGTTATTACCAGAGTTTATTTTGCCATTCAGGATACTCGAACTCCTTTTGTGACTAGTTTAATTTTCACAATCATCAACACGGTCTTAAGCGTATTATTTATCAAAATTTATCAGTTGCCAATTTGGTATTTGGCCCTTTCTTTTACGCTTTCAATTACCGCCAATTCAGCCATTCTGATGTTCATTTTGTTAAAAAGGCTGGATCATTACAATATGGCTGCCTTTGTTTCTAAGCTTGCCATTATGGGTTTTATCAGCTTGACCACGATGTCGATTGTTTGGACTGCCAAGCGGTTGTTTGACGGCTTAATTTTTGATACCACCAGAACTTTGAACTTGTTTATTCTGACTTTTGTCTGTGTTTTGATCGGCTTGATTGTTTATGTTTACTTGGCCTGGGTTTTTCTGCCGAAAATTCTTTCCGAAACCATTGGTTTATTAACAAGATTGGCAATTATCAAAAAAGGCCTGAATCGTTATCGCAAGTTTTTTTATGCCCAAAAAGTTATTCTGACAACTGAGGATCATTATGATGACAAAATTTTGAAGTAAAAATGGAAGAACAGAAAATTTTGGCAATTGAAGCCATCAAAAAAAAACTCCTGGGTAAAAAAATTACTTACAACGAGGCTTATGCGATTATGGATGAGTTTACCAAGGGTCTGGACGATATTTTTGTGGCTTATTTTGCCGCTTCTTCATTTCGCAATGGTTTTAGTACCGAAGAGCTTTATTACTTGGTTAAGGCAATGGTGGAAACCGGTGACAAATTGGACTTTAAGGGAATTGTGGCTGACAAACACTCCATCGGTGGAATGCCGGGCACCAGAACCACGCCTATTATCGTGGCGATTGTCGCCGCCGCCGGTTATCAGATTCCCAAGGTTTCCTCAAGAGCAATTACCACGCCAGCCGGAACCGCTGACGTTATGCAGGTGTTATGCGAAGTTGATTTTGAAATTGAGGAGATCAAGAAAATTGTTAATAAGGTTGGTGGTTGCGTGGTTTGGAACGGCAAGTTAAACATTGCCCCGGCCGATGATATCATCATCAGAGTTGAGGAGCCGCTTTCTTTTGAGTCGTTTGACAAAATTATTGTGTCTATCCTGGCCAAAAAAATTGCCATGTCTTCCAATCAACTATTGCTGGATTTGCCGGTTGGACCAACAATGAAGATTAAATATGTGGAGGATGCTTTAAAATTCAAACGAAAATTTAGCTTACTTTGTCATAAGTTCGATATTAATATCAAGGTCGATATCAATCACCAGGCCGAACCTTTGGGTGAGGGAATTGGCGCTGCTTTGGAAGCCAGAGATGTTCTCAAGGTTTTACAGCAGCAACCGGACCGTTCGTTAAGACTGGAAGCCAAATCAATCAAACTGGCCAGTCGTTTGCTGGATATGTGTTTCAAAGCCGACAAAAAACAAGCCGATGGTTTAAAAGTGGCCGAATATCTTTTACGGTCGGGCAAAGCGATGGCTAAATTCAGAGAGATTATTAAATGTCAGCGGGGCGACCCGGATGTCAACTGGTACGACATCAAACTTGCCTCTCACAAGATGGAGATTAAAGCGACAAATAGCGGCGTGGTAAGGGCGGTAAACAATTATCATATCAGTGCGTTAGCCAAGATATTGGGGGCTCCAAGCGAGCTTAAGGCCGGGATTATTCTTCACCAGAAGCTTGACGAAAAAGTTAGCAAAAATGATATACTGATGGAATTATATGCTCAAAGTGCTGCTAAGTTAAAAGAGGCACAGTCAAGCATTAAAAATTTATTAGTTTACGACATAAGATAGAAAATGATCATTGGTAAATTTAAAGCTGTAATTGAGCCTTTACAGATGTGGTTACTAAAGAGCGGTCGTTGTGTCGGATGCGGTAAAGAAATTCTCAAGTCGTCTCAAAAGAAATCCAGAAACAAAAATGAAGATTTGTATACTTGTGAATGTAAGCGGGCATATATTCTGGATAAAAAGAAAAAAACTTTCCGTCGGGCTTTACTAAAAGAACTAGCATGAAAAGACTGTTGGCTCCGTTATTAATTCTGATCGTTGTTTTAGTGTTTGGTTTGGTTTGGTATAAGGAAGGCGTGTTGCCCATTGATGCCAAAGATCAGGCTGCCAAGATTTTTGTGATTCAACCCGGAGCCAGTGTCAGTACCATTGCCCGCAATTTGGAAAACGAGAAACTGATTCGTTCCCGTCTGGCGTTTTATGTGTTGGTTAAAATGACTGGTTTGGAAAAAAAGATTCAGTATGGTGATTTTCGGTTAACACGACAGATGAGCGCTTATGAGATCGCTCAAGAACTGACTCACGGTACCTTGGATGTCTGGGTAACAATTATTGAAGGCATGCGAACTGAGGAGATTGCCCGGATTCTTTCCCGGGAACTGGATGTTCCTGAATCAATCTTCATTGCGGTGGCTTCCGAAAAAGAAGGCTATCTGTTTCCGGACACTTATTTAATTCCAAAAGGAGTTTCGGCAGAACAAGTAGTGGCCATATTGGAGCAGAATTTTAATAACAAAGTCGATAACCAGATCAGAGCAAACCTCACTAAAGCCGGTTTGAGTTTGTCAGAGGGGATTATTTTGGCCTCACTCTTGGAGCGAGAAGCTCAAAGTTATGCCGATAAACAAATAGTGGCTGGAATATTACTTAACAGGCTTGAGATTGATATGGCGCTTCAAATTGATGCCAGCGTTCAGTATGCACTCGGTTATATTGCCAAAGAGAAAAGTTGGTGGAAGCAAACTCTGACTTTGGCAGATTTGAAAATTGATTCGCCCTATAATACTTACCTTTATCCGGGTTTGCCGCCTGGCCCGATTGCCAATCCGGGATTGGAATCAATTTTGGCCGTCGTTAATGCCAAGAGCAGTGACTATATTTTTTATCTGACAGATAATGAAGGCAAGATGCATTATTCTCAGACTTTGGAAGAACACAATCAAAAGGTTGCTAAGTATCTTAATTAATTTTTTTAGATAACTCACTGATTTTCTGCCGGATTTTTTGCCATTGAAAGACTCCTTTTTTGGGAATCAAGATATACTGACCGTCTGAAGAATAATCTGTGGTCAGAAAATTATCGGTTGAAAGAATAATTTTTTTCAACTGATATTGATTGGCAAGTGGAGCGGCCTTAAGAACTCGAGTTAGATCGCCATAGACGGCGTCGGTTTTGATTTTATTTTCAAGCTGGTCCATCAGACTGGTAATTTTAGGAAAAAAAATCGGAGATAAGAGTTTGTTCACTGTGGCTTCAATCACCTGCTGTTGTCTTTTAGCTCTGGCAAAATCACCGCCCTCTTCCAAAGAATGCCGTGAACGGGCAAACTTAAGAGCGGTTTCTCCGTCGAAATGATTCATTCCGGCACTGAATTTAATGGTTTCATAGCGGCAGGGAAAGGCCAAAACCACTGATTCGGTGGCAATTTTCTCCAATTCCTCAAGATCAGACTCTTGTTTGCCACAAAGATCAGCTTCCATGCCTTCAATCGGATATTCCCGATCTTCAAAACTGTTTTTTACGTCAACGTCAATTCCGCCAAGCGTGTCAATCACGGTTTGAAATGACTCAAAATCAATGGCGACATAACTATCAATAGTCAAGCCGGTGACATCCCGCAAAGTCTTTTTGATCAAACCGTTTTTGTCTGTTTGGGTGAATTTCTTGACCGCGACGTCAGGAAAAGTCTCGGGAAAAAGCTGCAGCTGATAGACGGTATTGATTTTGGCCGCAAAGGGTTCGCCGGACTTAGTGGGTAGATTAACCCAAAGATCGCGGGGAATTGAAACTAGCAGAGCTTTTTTTGATTGATAGTTAAGGTGAGCAATGATAATGGTATCGGTCAGATAAGCGCCTTCATGATAACCACCGCCATATCCCAATAAAGCCACAGTATAGGTATTTTTAGGTTTGGTAAACACCTTTTCCTTAACGGCAACGCCAATATTTTTTAAGAAATAGAAAGCCTTAAAGCTCAAAAAGCCCAGTAAAATAACCACGATCAGACCAATAATAAGAACCGATTTTTTCAACCAAAAGTAAACCCGGCGATTGATCATAAAGTTATATTATATGCTATTATTCCCATATGCAAATAGCGAATCCTTGCTTATTGATTATCAATATTCAAGTTGATTTTGCCAGTCCGGACGGCTTTGCCGCCAAGTTGGGTCGAAAACTGGATCCGATTCAAGAGATTTTGCCTCGACTTCGACTTTTTTATCGGCAATTAAAAGCGTTGGCAGTCCCGGTAATCTTTCTTCAGTACGTGGCTCGTAAGGATTTGTCGCCTGTCAATATCCGGATCAACAAAGATCGTGAAGAGAAAGCCCGTATCTGCTTATTAAACAGCCGGGGAGCGAATCTTTATTATTTTAAGCCCGGCGAAACAGATTTGGTTTTGCAACAGCGTTATTATGATGCCTTTGCTCAGAGTCGATTGACCTTATGTCTGCAAAAAAGAAATATTAAGACTTTAATTGTGACCGGAATTCGTAGTGAGCTTTCGGTGGACGCGACAGCCAAGCGAGCGATTAATGAAGGCTACGAAGTGATTGTGGCCAAAGATCTGATTGCCACTTATCAAGAAAGATCAGCGGCCCAAAAACAATTTTTAGAAATATTTGATCGTTATTATGGCTATGCTATGGACAGTGCGGCAATAATTGACAATCTTCAAGACCGATGACTCCCAAAATCGTACCGGTTGGACAGTTTGTTGAGTTAATCAATCTTTACCTTCAGGAAATTGGTGAGGTGATTGTGGAGGGTGAGATAGGCGAACTAAAACTAAGCCAGGGTCGTTGGCTTTTTCTGACCATTAAGGACAGTCAGGCGTCCTTGTCGGTTTTTGCGGTTTTGGCACAGATCACCAATTTCAACAGCTTAAGTGAAGGAATGCTGGTTCGGGTCAGAGGTGTGCCCAAGCTTTATCAGCGGAGCGGCCGCTTTAGTCTGGTGGCTTCTGAAATTCTACCTGCCGGCGAAGGTTCGCTGAAAATGGCATTTGAACGGCTGAAAAAGGAACTGGACCAAGAAGGCTTATTTGCCCTGAGTCGAAAACGTCAGATTACCCGTTATCCAGAACGTTTGGGATTGCTTACGGCAAACAACTCACAAGCCTACAGTGATTTTGTTAAGGTTCTTAAACACCGCTTGGGTGGGATCGCGATTACCTTTTATCCGATTAAAGTTCAGGGCAATGAGGCAGTTGACAGTATTCTGGCCGGTTTCCGTTACTTTTCACAAAAAAAATTGCGGTTTGATGCCATTGTTTTGTTAAGAGGCGGCGGTAGTCTAGAGGATCTGCAGGCTTTTAATGACGAAAGAGTGGTGCGGCAGATTTATAGCTCTTTGGATCCGGTTATTACCGGAATTGGTCATGAATCTGATTGGACGCTCGCCGATCTGGTCGCTGATGTGCGAGCTTCGACCCCATCCAATGCCGCTGAGCTACTTGTTTTTGACAAAAGAGAGTTATTAGCAAAGCTAGAGCGGCATAATAAAACCATTGCCAGTCAATTACAGTTAATTCTTCTTGAAAAGAAGAATTTTCTAATTAAATTTAGTGGATTATTGGAGTCAATGATTAATAAGTACCAGCATAAATTACTGACACTGTCGCGTTTATTGGATAGTTTGGATTACCGGAATGTTTTGAAGCGTGGTTATAGCATTACCTATGATGGCAATGGTCAGGTTTTAAAAAACATTAATCAGGTAAAAATATGGGGGAGTATAATTACTAAACTGGCGGTAGGGGAAATTTTCAGCCAGATAAAGCAATTAAAAACTAAGAATGAAAAAAAAGACTACTAAGACAGTTTCTTTGGAGCAGGGATTTAGTCAGCTGGAAAGTATTGTTAGTGAGTTTGAATCCGGAGCTTTAAATTTGGAGCAGGCCATTGCTCGCTTTAAACAAGGAGTCAAGTTGGTACAACAACTGAAACAAAGACTTCAGGTTTTGGAAAATGAAATCAAGAAGATTTGAAACGGTAAAGAAAGACCAGTAATATTCCCACTGCCGTAATCACCAAAAAAGTCAGTAAAATATAGATTGGTAATTGTTTAGTGTCGGCTTGAGTCTCGGCTATGGTCGGAACAGAGGTTGGGAGGGTGTACTTTTGCGCAAAACTGGTCCCTTGGCTTTTCACAGTTTTGACCACTTTGACCACACTATTGGTTTCCGGATCCAGCAAGTTGATCTTTTCAGTTTCCAAAAAGTTCTTATTTAAAGTCACAAAACTTTGTACAGATTGGGTAGTCACGATTTTATTGGCATCGTCTTTAATTTTCAAAACATAATCAACCGGCGGTAATTGTTGATTGGGAATCATGATAAAACCATTGCTGTCGGCTTTGGCAACGGCATAAATCCGGTTATTCATTTTGGGAATGGTTATCTCGATGGTTGATAATGGCACAATCCGATTGTTTTGATCATAAATAAAACCGATTATAAAATTGGGCCGGGGAAAAAGTTGAGTTTTTTCGCTTTGATTTTGGCTGTCCAACCCCAAGACATCAGTGGGAGTCTGATTGATCAAAGGCACCTTTTCGGCGACCAGATCCAGTGGTAAAGTCTGGTCGATCTGGCTGTTTTCAACTGTTGCTTCAAAAACTCCCCAGTTACTGGCGGCGACCGTATTTACCAATCGGGTTCCGGAATAAATATTGATCACACTTTTGGGATGGGATACCAGTCCGGTGATTTTTTGCTTTCCCAGCTGACTGTCCAAAAACTCGCTGATATCCTTATCAATAATTACCGGAGTGGTACGAGTCGGGTTATTTGGATCAAGCGGCGCCATGGGAATATCGCGGTGCTCAATTTGATCAATCTGAACGATTGGCTCGCCCCGGTAAAGATCATAATAAACAGACTGAATTCCCAATAAACGAGTGATTTCTGCTTCAGTTACTGGATATGAATGAGTATTAGTCTTGGGATCCAGATAATAAGTGCCGTTATCAACGTAAAATCTAAAACTGCCATCAAAACCAGTAATATTGGGGTTAGTCACACCTGGACGATTGGGAAGAGCTGATTTATCGGTGTCCAAAAGCCAAACTGAAACCTGGGGAATTGGTTCCAAGCTAACCGTATCAAAGACTCGCCCATAGGGGTCAAAAAAAACTGTGGTGCAATTGGTCATTTCTGAGGGCGCCGTCGCCTCTTGCTCTCTGAGAAAAGTCATTAATTTTAGGCTGTATTGTTCTGAAGACAGTTCTGGCAACTCAGAGCCTTGATTAGTTGAAGGCGTTTTTTGAGCACCATAAAACCGGTGCTGTAATCTGGCATCGGTTCTGGAACGTACTTTGGCGATATGAATCTCTCCTTGACTGTCGGCGACAATCTGATCGATGGTCGCGCTCAAAACCTGAAATTCCCGGCCGTTGTCTTTGGCCGAGAGAGCGCTGTCGCTGCACAAAGACACTCCATTGGCATCAATGGCGCAATGAAAACCTTCTTTGGTGTCGCGCCAAATTTCAACCGGGCTGTTGGGTAAAAACCCCGTGCCGTCCAGTTTGACAAAGTGCTGAGTATTTTTAGTACCGATATTGGTGGCATTCAGACACTTCATGGTCAGATTAGGCAATTCCTGAGCTGTTTGTGCGACTGTAATTGAAGGATTAGAAAACGCAGTGATTAAGGTCAACAAAATCAATAAAATAAAACGGCGCATAGTTTAATGATGCGATTTTTTTCAATCAGTGTCAAGTTAAGCGGCGTTTTTTCTGACTTCCTCCAAAAGCTGCTTTTCTTTGGTGCTTAATTTCTCAGGTAGAGTGACTTTGATAATGACGTAAAAATCACCTTTTCGGTTTCTTTGCCAGGAGCCCGAAAGATAGGGTAGGCCAAAATCTTTTAAGCGAACAAGAGTGTTGGGTTGAGTCCCTGGCTTAATTTTGACCCTAACCTCTTTGTCGATGGTGGGAACTTTAATGGTTGAGCCCAAAAGAGCATCCAGATACGAAATTTTCTGCTCATAATAAAGGTCCTGACCTTCGCGATGATATTTGGGGCTGGGACTAACTTCGATCAGAACATCAAAATTGGTAAACCGGATTCGCATGCCGGTATCGACTCCGGCTGGAATCTTAATTGTTTTGTTTTCGCCCCGGATAACTACCTGGCGCTGTGTTCCTTGGCAGGCCTCTTTAAAACTGATCCTAAGCTGGTAGATTGGTTTGCGGGCCTGTTGTTGTTTGGGCGTACGAAAACCAAAAAAACTTTCAAAAATGTCAAAAGGGTCTGAGGATCCTTCTTTACCAAAACCAAATTGCTCAAAAATGTCGTTGAGATTGCCTGAATACGAATAAGAAAAAGGTCCCTGCTGTCCTTGTGCTCCAGGATTAGCGCCGGAGCGAACTCCGGCATGGCCAAATTGATCATAGCGGGCCCGTTTCTGTTCGTCGGACAAGATTTCAAAGGCTTCATTGATTTCTTTGAACTTATCCGAAGCGCCTGCTGTTTTATTACGATCCGGATGCCACTGCAATGCTAGTTTACGGTAAGCTTGCTTAATCTCGGCAGCAGTGGCACTCTTTTTGACTCCCAGCGTTTCGTAATAATCCTTCATGATCAGTTCACAACTTCGCCTTCTTCGACTTTGCCGTTCTTTTTATCGTTTTTATTCTCTTCTTCTTTGGTTGAGGACTCGTCTGGTGCTTTCTGATCTTCAGGCTTCTGATATAGGTGCTGGCCTACTTTTGACAGTTCTTCGTTTAGCTTGGTTAAAGCGCTGTTGATCTCGTCCTTATTGTCTTTTTCTTTGACTTTTTTCAGTTCTTCGATCTGCTTTTTAACCGACTCGACCAAATCTTTGGGAGCCTTGTCTCCGGCATCCTTAAGTGATTTTTCGGCCGTGTAAATAAGAGCGTCGGCTTGATTGCGGACTTCGATCAACTCCTTTAACTTTTGGTCAGTTTCTTTGTGTTCCTCAGCCGCCTTTTTCATTTTTTCAATTTCGTCATCGGTTAGGCCGGTAGAACCGGTAATCCTAATGCTTTGTTCTTTGCCGCTGGCCTTGTCTTTGGCAGTGACGGTAAGAATGCCGTTGGCATCCAGGTCAAATTTTACCTCGACCTGAGGAATGCCTCTGGGGGAAGGCGGAATGCCTTCAAGAATAAAGCGTCCCAAGGACTTATTGTCAGTGGCCATTGGTCGTTCACCTTGCAAAATGTGAATCTCGACCGAGGTTTGATTGTCAGCGGCTGTACTAAAGACTTCGGCTTTGGAAGTCGGTACGGTAGTGTTACGGTTGATCAGTGGCGTCATCACTCCACCTAGAGTTTCGACTCCCAAAGTTAGGGGCGTGACGTCCAATAAGACCACGTCTTTGACGTCACCGGAAATGACTCCGGCTTGAATGGCCGCTCCTACAGCCACGACCTCGTCCGGATTAACCGTCCGGTTTGGCTCTTTCCCAAAAAACTTCTTAACTTCGGCAATTACTTTTGGCATCCGGGTCATTCCACCAACCAAAATGACTTCTTGAATGTCAGTAGTCTTCAATTTGGCGTCTTTGAGAACCGCCTCTACCGGTTTAAAGGTTTTTTCAATCAGCTCTGAAACAATGGTTTCCATTTTGGCACGGGTCAGCTTGGTGACAAAATGAAGCGGTTGGTTGTCTTTGACCGTGACAAAGGGCAGGTTAATCTCGGCTTCGGTAGTGCTGGAAAGTTCGATTTTGGCCTTTTCAGCAGCATCTCTTAACCGTTGCAAAGCCTGGGCGTCTTTTGTAAGATCGACGCCATTTTCCTTTTTAAATTCGTCGGCCAAATAGTTAACCAGGAGCTGATCAAAATCGTCGCCACCCAAATGAGTGTCACCGTTAGTGGCCTTAACCTGGAAAACCCCTTCACCCAGCTCAAGAATAGTAATGTCAAAGGTGCCGCCGCCCAAATCATAAACAGCAATATTATGGGCCTGTTTTTTGTCTAAGCCATAGGCAAGTGAAGCGGCAGTTGGTTCATTTATAATCCGAATCACTTCCAAACCGGCAATTTCACCGGCCTGTTTGGTTGCCTGGCGTTGGGCGTCGTTGAAATACGCCGGAACCGTAATGACCGCTTTATCAACGGTTTCACCCAAATAACTTTCGGCGTCTTTTTTGAGTTTGCTCAAAATCATGGCCGAAATTTCCTGAGGGGTGAATTCCTTGTCGTCTATTGAGACCACAGCCATATCGTCACGGCCGCCTTTAATTTTATAAGACAACCATTCCAAATCTTTCTTAACTGTCTTGTCGTTGAATTTCTTACCGACAATTCTTTTAACCGAATAAACAGTCTGTTTCGGTTTAATAATCAGTTGGCGTTTGGCTACGTCTCCCACGATCCGTTTGATCGGATCCACGACCGAAGGAGTCACGTTGCGGCCCTCGGAAGAAGGAATAACTTTGGCTTTGCCGCCTTCCATAACTGCGACACAAGAATTTGTTGTCCCTAAATCGATCCCAATGGTTTTTGCCATTTTATTGTTGTTTTTTATCCACCGTTGGTGGAATAACTTCTAATTGACTGACAGCGACTTTAGCGGGTTGTAATAGTTCGTCATTGTAAAAATAACCCTTACTGAAAACCTGAACGACCAGATTGCTTTTTTTGCCAAAAACAGTTTGAACACACTCCATTGTTTCAGGCGAAAATTCTTTGTTCAGGGGATTGATTTCCCTGATACTATATCTGTTAAGAATTGACTTCAGTTTGTTGTAGACTAGTTTTAATCCCGGGTCTTGATTAAAAGTTTGGGCTTTATCCATATCTTCTTTCAATTCAATCAATTGCTTGAGAAAGCCAAACAAAAAGTTTTTGATTTCTTTATCTTTGGCTTGCAGCATTCGTTTTTCGAGATTTTGGTAATCGGCGAGTGCCCTCAAATATAAGTTGTGCTTTTCAGTCAGCTCTTTTTTTAGTTCTTCAATTGCGGGTTTCATTTCTTTTTATCAATAACTTGTTTAATAATGCTGGCGGTGTAATTTACGAGCGGGAGAGCACTGGAATATTCCAAGCGGCAAGGACCAAGCACACCGATGGCGCCTTTATAATCCTGACCGTCAAAATGAGCAAACACACCACCCAGACTGTATAAGGACTGATGTAGATAATCTTCACCAATGAAAATTTGAAATTCCTGGTGCCGATTTTGCAACAACTCGTTGAGAAGTTTTATCCAATAGTCGTAATTTTCCAAATAATCAAATATATTTTTAGTCAAATCATTATCGTCAAATTCCTTAATCGCCAGTAAATTGCTCATTCCGGAATAGTGGCGAAAACCTGAATCCAAAATTACCAAAGACAGCAAGCCGCTTTTTTTGGCCAAAGTAATGGCCGATTCTTCCAAAAAACGAACCAAATCGTTCTGATAATCCCAGACTTCGTTTTTCATGGCCGCCTCTTCGGCTGTAGACAATTGTTTTTTGGGTAAAAGAGAGCTGATATATAAACGGAATGCTTTGGGAGTAGGAATGCGGCCGGACGAAAAATGGGCTTTTTGAATATAGCCATTTTTGCCCAAAACCACCATTTCGTTGCGGATTGTGGCTGGGGAAAATCCGAGTTTAAACTTTTTTTCCAAAAACTCCGAACCAATCGGTTCACCATTAATGATGTATTCGTCAATAATGGTTTTTAAAATCTTGATTTGCCTTTCGGTTAATTCGCTGATTGATTCCATCTTAGCAGTATTTTATTAACTCTGCTAAGAGTTGTCAACCCCAATTATCGAAATAATCGAGCTCGGCCCAGAAAGTAATTGAAATTATCCAATAAACGCTTGCCGATTGGTTTGGCCGGCACGCCAGCCACAATTTCTTTTTCGGCTACATTTTTGGTGACGACGGCTCCGGCGGCAATAACCGCGCCTTTGCCGATAGTGACGCCGGGTAAGATAATGGCTCGAGGACCGATAAAACAGTAATCGGCAATGCTGACTGGAGCGATTTGGGCTCTAAAATCAGAGTCATTAAGATTATGTTGCGAAGTGTAAATCATGACTTCTGAGGCAATGTCAACATGATTACCGATAGTAAGTCGGCCGCGACCGTCCAGAGTCGCCTTTTCCCCGACAATCGTGTCTGAACCGATCTGAATTCCACCTAAACAATAAAGAGTGGTGCCGCGATGAATTACGGATTTCTTGGCTATTTTGATGCCGATTAGGCCATAAAGTAAGCGGCGAAAGGTGTGAGAGGGAACATTGCTTAAACAATGAACAAACCAAAGAGCGGTTTCCTCCAGAATCGCGCTGATCCGATTGGTGAGTTTATTGGCCAGCTGCTCTGTGGTCAGCTTTTTGCCATATTTATCTTTGAGCATAATCATATTTTAGCACGGTTGGCGTGATAAAATAAACCAATGCAATTTAAACTCAAGTCGACTTTTAAGCCAACTGGTGATCAGCCGCAGGCAATTAGCAAATTGGTTGACGGCTTAAACAAAAAGTATCCGGATCAAACATTACTAGGGGTCACCGGCTCGGGTAAAACTTTTACCATGGCGAACGTGATTGCCCAAACTCAAAAGCCGACTTTGCTTATTTCTCACAATAAGACTTTGGCCGGGCAATTGTATCAGGAGTTTCGGGATTTTTTTCCGGAAAACGCGGTCAGCTACTTTGTTTCCTATTATGATTTTTACCAACCTGAGGCCTATATTCCCTCATCAAACACTTATATTGAAAAAGAAGCCCAAATTAACGAGTTGATCGACAAGCTCAGATTAGAGGCAACCAGCAACATCTTGTCCAGGCAGGATACTTTGGTGGTGTCGTCGGTTTCCTGTATCTACAATTTGGGCAAACCGGAAAATTATCAGAAGCACACTTTAACTTTAGCGGTCGGACAGCCGTTTGATTTTAAACAGTTCCGTTTAAAACTGGTTCAATTGCAGTATGGACAAAACCAGTTTGATTTTCACCGGGGCACGTTTCGCGAACGGGGCGAGCATTTGGATGTCTATCTTTCTTATCAGGATTTGGCTTTACGGATCAAAAGCGAACAAGGTATTATTACCGAATTGAAACTGATTGATCCGCTCACTGCCAAGACTGTGAAAGTGGTTAGTGAATTCGAACTTTATCCGGCCAAACACTATCTGGTTTCCGGCATGGAGGTTAAGTCGATTTTCAAAGAGATTCGGACCGATCTTGATCATGAGGTGGAGTTTTTGGAAAGACAAAAAAAACTAGTGGAGGCGCAAAGATTGAGTCAGCGGGTTAAGCACGATTTGGAAATGATTGAGGAATTGGGTTATGTGAACGGGATTGAGAACTATTCCCGGTATTTTGACGGCCGATCTTTGGGAGAGCCACCCTTTTCACTCCTGGAGTATTTTCAGTACCGATACGGCTCCGACTGGCTGCTTTTGATCGACGAATCGCATATGACCGTACCGCAGCTCAATGGTATGTATCACGGTGATTATTCCCGCAAGAAAAATCTGGTGGATTATGGATTTCGATTAAAAGCCGCTTTTGACAATCGACCCCTCAAGTTTGACGAGTTTTTGCAAAAGAAGCCGCTGACTATTTATCTTTCGGCAACTCCTGCTCCTTGGGAAAAGGCGCGTTCCAAACAAATTGTGGAACAACTGATCAGGCCGACGGGAATTACCGATCCCAAAATCAGTATCCGGCCGGTAGACAAACAAATTCCTGATTTGATTGCCGAAATTACCAAACGAGCCGTTAAAAAACAGCGAACTTTAGTGACCACTCTGACTAAGAGAATTGCCGAGGATTTGGCTCAATTTTTGATTGAAAAAAACATTCGGGCCCATTATTTGCATTCGGACATCAAGACCCTGGAGCGAAGCGATATTTTGGAAAAGTTGAGAACAGGAGAATTTGATGTCTTAATCGGTATTAATCTTTTAAGGGAAGGTTTGGATTTGCCCGAAGTGACGTTAGTCGCCATTCTGGACGGTGACCGCGAAGGTTTTTTACGGAGCCGGACTTCGCTCATTCAAACCATGGGTCGGGCGGCCCGTAATACCGAAGGAGAGGTGATTATTTATACAGACAAAATGACCAAATCAATTCAGGAAGCGGTTGAGGAAGTCAGTCGTCGGCGTCAGGCTCAGACGCGCTACAATCAAAAACATCATCTTAATCCAACAACGATTATCAAGCCGATCAGAAGCCGTTTGGTGGTGGAGAGTGAAACCGACCTGAAGTTTTATTTTGGTAAAGGCAAATTCGGTTTAAAAACACTAGACGAAATCAAGAGTGAGGCGCTGACTGTTTTTGATAAGAAAAAGTTGATCCGGCATCTCCGGTCGCAGATGAAAAAAGAGGCTGACAATCTTAATTTTGAACTGGCGGCTAAATTACGCGACAAAGCTCGGTTACTGGAGCGTGAATAATAGTTTGAGCTCGTGTTATACTACTTTTTATGGATTTGAAAAAAGTCACTGCCGAATTAAAAAAACAGTACCCTGGTAAGAAAATTATTCCCAATCACAAAACCAACCCCACCGAAATTATTTGTGAAGTCGATCCTTCAAGTCAGCATGCCGGCAATAGCACAGCGGTTGCGGTGATTGATCAAACCAAGCTTCATTATCACGAACGTTCGGCTGAGATTTATTACGTTTTACAGGGTAAATTAGAACTGATTATCGACGAGGTCAAATTTGTTCTTAATCAGGATCAGTATCGGGTGATTCCGCCCGGAAAAACCCATCAAGCCAGAGGCAAGGCTACTTGGGTTTTGGTTTACTCCGAACCGGGTTGGCAAAAAGAAGACAGTTTGGCAGTAGAAGATCAGTCACTGACTTTCTCACCCAATCTTACACACATCCGGCTGTTGGTAAAGGATTATCAAACAATGTTCCGTTTTTATCACGAACAGTTGGGCTTGGCCGTAACTTGGGGTGATTCAAAAACCGATTATGCCGAATTTGATTTGGGCGACGCCAAAATTGCCATTTACAAAACAGAACTGATGCCCAAATTTATCCAAACCAAACTGGGCAAAGCCAATGGGGCGCTGGTGATTAATTTACGGGTTGAAAACCTTAAGACTGCGGTTGAGTTTTTAAAAGAACAGAAAATCAAGCCTTTAAGCGAAATAACCAAATATTCTGACGCCGGAATCGAGGCGTTCTATCTTGAAGATCCTGAGGGTAATCTGCTTGAGATCTATCGTGATTTAGAGTAAACTAAGCCTTTCACACAATAAACATGGATTTTCTAAAAATTCGTGGGGCCAGAGTACACAATCTCAAGAACGTCAATCTGGATATTCCCAAAAACAAGTTGGTGGTTTTTACCGGTGTCTCGGGTTCGGGCAAAAGCTCATTGGCCTTTGACACCATCTATGCTGAAGGGCAACGACGTTATGTTGAATCTTTGTCTTCTTACGCCCGTCAGTTTTTGGGAGTAATGGAAAAACCGGATGTTGATTTAATTGAAGGTTTGTCGCCCTCTATTTCCATTGATCAAAAAAGTGCTTCCAGCAATCCTCGCTCCACTGTCGGAACAGTCACGGAAATCTATGATTATCTCCGTTTATTATTTGCCAGAGTTGGGGTGGCTCATTGTCCGAGCTGTGGTCGGCAAGTGCACAAACTTAGTTCTGAGGAAATCGCCAAACAGCTGTTTGCCAAAATTCAAACCAGCCTGGAGAATGACAAACAAGCGCCAATCAGAATAATGATCATGTCGCCGGTAGTCCGTGCCCGTAAGGGCGAATTCAAAGAACTTTTTGATAATTTACTGGCCAAAGGTTATGAGCGGGCCAGAATTGACGGTTATTATCATCACCTGGACGAAGACTTGTTTATTTTAAAAAACAATAAACACAGTATTGATCTGATTGTGGATCGATTGACAATTGATTATCAATATTTTAAAAAAGAAAAAGCTCAGGCAGACATATTCTCCCGGTTGTTTAAGGCAGTGGAACAATCAACTCTGTTATCCGAGGGTTTGGTTATTGGTGCACTGGTTAAAGACGCGGGCTTTACTTTTCCGGACAGCCCCAAAGAGATAGAGGAGACTTTATATTCACAACGTCTCAGTTGCCCGCATTGCAATCTGGCTATTGTTGAAATTGAACCGCGCCTGTTTTCTTTTAATTCACCGCTTGGAGCTTGCCCCAGATGTAAGGGTTTGGGAGTGGTTTTGAAAGTTGATCAAGACAAATTAGTCAACAAAAGCCTATCTATTGCCGAAGGGGCGATTTTCCCTTTTCAAAAATTGTTTTTTCAGGACACCTGGTTTGCTCGGTTGTTCCGCACCATGCTGGAAAAATACCAGATTAATGCGCAGCAGCCTTTGAATAAACTGACCAAATCCCAAGAAACGGTTTTGTTTACCGGCGCCAAAGAAGTGTTTAGTGTACGCGGTCGCAATCGTGAAGGCGAGCTAACCACCATTTATGAGAAATGGCAAGGTTTGATTGCCGAGATTGAAACCAAATATTACGAGGCCGATTCCGATTATTCTCGGGTGGAACTGGCCAAATATATGCACGAGCAGCTTTGTCCGGAATGTCGTGGTGCGCGCTTAAAACCCGAAGCTTTGGCAGTCACTCTTAATCAGCAGAATATCGATTGGTTTACCAGGCTGAGTATCGGGGAAGCGCTGGCTTTTCTAAAACAACTACCGGAAAAATTAACCGTCAGGGAGCAGCAAATTGCTTCCTCAATTTTAAAGGAATTAATAGTCCGCTTGCAGTTTTTGCTGAATGTCGGTTTGGATTATCTGACTCTTTATCGTAAAGCCAATACTTTATCCGGTGGGGAAGCGCAGCGGATTCGGCTCGCTTCTCAAATCGGAACCGGATTAACCGGCATCACTTATGTTTTGGACGAACCGTCGATTGGTTTGCATGCTCGAGACATCGGTCGTTTATTAACCGCCTTGATTAAAATGAGAGATTTAGAGAACACTGTGATTGTGGTTGAACATGACTGGGAAACGATCAAACAGGCCGATTGGCTGGTTGATTTTGGCCCTTTGGCCGGAAAACAAGGTGGAAAAATTGTTTTTTCCGGACCTCAGGAAAAGATTGTAGACGTCAAAGAATCGCTAACCGGGCAGTATTTAACCAAGTCCAAAATTATTCCGACAGTCCGTAATCAGGCTGTGCCGGATCGGTTTCTCACTTTTAAGGGCTGTACTCAAAATAACTTAAAAAATATTGATGTCAAAATTCCGCTAGGAAGAATGGTCGGGATCACCGGCGTTTCCGGCGGAGGCAAAAGCAGTTTGTTATTAGACACGATTTACACAGTCACCGAGTCTCAACTCAATCCCTATTATCAGGGAAAGATTGGCAAATTGGCGAATTTTAGCGGCTTGGATCAGATTCAGCGCGTGGTCTTGGTGGATCAGTCGCCGATTGGTCGCACTCCCAGATCCAATCCGGCCACTTATACCGGCTGCTTCACTTATATTCGGGAAGTCTTTAGCGAAACTTTGGCGGCTAAGAGTCTGGGTTACAAGCCGGGCCGTTTTTCCTTTAACGTGCACGGCGGCCGTTGTGAAAACTGTCAGGGAGCCGGCGTCATTAAAGTCGAGATGCAGTTTTTATCTGACGTTTATGTGAAATGTGACGTTTGTCATGGCAAGCGCTACAACAGCGAAACTTTGAGTGTAACCTATAAAAACAAAACCATTGATGAAGTTTTGAAAATGACGGTTGACGAGGCCAGTGATTTTTTCAGTCATCATTGGAAAATTCAGCGTGTTTTAAAAACCATGCAGGAAGTCGGTCTGGGCTATATTGGTTTAGGTCAGTCCGCGACGACACTTTCCGGCGGTGAGGCCCAAAGAGTCAAATTGGCCAAGGAGCTTTATACTAATCTTAGATATCATTCTTTATATTTACTGGATGAGCCTACGACCGGTTTACATATGGAGGACATTAAAAAGTTACTAAAGGTTTTGCGTGATCTGGTGATCCAAGGTAATACTGTGGTTTTGATTGAACACAATTTTGAAGTCATTAAAAATTGTGATTATTTAATTGATCTTGGGCCCGAAGGTGGCGACAAAGGCGGGCAGCTAATTTTTCAGGGTCCTACCGATCAGATTGCCAAAATCAAACCATCCTATACCGGAATTTTTCTTAATCAGTATTTAAATGAAAAATAATTGGTTAAAGATTTTTTTGTTGTTCTTTATTTGGTTAGTTTTGTTTGGAGGGTCTGCGGTTTTTGCGCAAGGCTCTCAGATTATTCAAACCCGATATTTTGATACCTACACTCTTGATTATTCTCAGAATGTGGTGGTGACCAAACAGATTCAATTGATCAATAAGACAGCGGAAATGTATGTCAGTGAGTACGAACTGTCTTTTTCCAGCTATGCCCGAATTGATTCTTTGCAGGTTTTGGAAAACGATATCCCGGCCACTTTTACGCAAACAAAAACAAGTGATTTACTTAAGATAAGAATCAAATTTCAGCAGCCAGCTATTGGCAAAGGCGCGATCAAGGATTTAAAACTGATCTATGTTTTACCGAATTATCTTAATCAGGCCGGCGCTCACCGCGAGCTTTTGATTCCGTTGTCTGGCTCCAGCGATCAGGAAGAGCTGTTGGCTTATGATGTCAAAATGGTGGTGCCGGAGGATTATCCTGAAATAGGGATCAGTAAGCCCAAAATTGATCGTTTGGACACGACCAGTTATCAGTGGAGTAATTTGGTCGAATTTGAAAAAAAAGCGGTTTATGTTTCTTTTGCCGACAGAGCCTACTATCAAGTTAAACTAAATTATATATTAGCTAACAAGGCGCCTTATGCGCGGACACTGGACATTGCCCTGGTTCCGGACGGCACTTTTCAAAAAACTTATCTTTCCGGCTTAGAACCGCAACCGACTAATGTTTACAGTGATCCGGATGGTAATTTAATGGCCAGTTATCGGGTGCCGGGCCAGACCGTTCTTAAGGTTCTTTATCAGGGTTATGTGGAGCTGTTGACCAAAGCTCGGGAAGAAGTCAGACAGTATCAGCAACAAGCTGTTAGAGACCGCAACACGCGCTATCTTACTCAGGAGGACTATTGGTTTCTTAGTCCATCGATTTTGGCTGACAGCCAAATTAAGGACTTGGACAGTAGCCTGGGAATTTATAATTATGTGGTTGATAAGTTACAGTACAATACGGCCAGAATCAATCCAGATCTAAAACGTCAGGGAGCAGAGTGGGTTTATGTCAATCCAAACCAAGCCGTTTGTATGGAATATTCAGACTTGTTTATTGCTCTTTCCAGAGAAAAGGGTATTCCGGCTCGTGAGGTGGTTGGCTATGCCATTACGGCTGATGAGGGTTTGTTGCCGTTGTCTTTTTTGGGTGATGTTTTGCATGCCTGGCCGGAATATTTTGATAGTGCGCGACAATATTGGCTGGCAGTTGATCCTACTTGGGGCGACACTTCTGGTATCGATTATTTTCGCAGTCTGGATTTAAGTCATATTGCTTTTGTATATCACGGCAAAAATCCGGACTCGCCTTTACCTCCTGGTGTTTATAAGCTTGATCCTCAAAGCCGCGATATTATCGTCATGCCAGTGGCCTCTGTTCCTGAAACTAAAACTGACATAACAGGGGCTTTTGACGGTCAACTGTTGTTTAATGCCGGAGAGGATAATCAAGTTACAGCCGTTCTTCAATCTGAGGCTAATGTGATTCAATACTCAGTCGAGTTAGCCCTAAGACAAAATAAAGGCCAAAAAATTTTGTCAACCCGAACAATCAAATTGATAGAGCCTTTGTCCAAAAAAGAAATTGTGTTTAAAATCAACAAGGATCGTTTGCGTCTGACAAACGGGCAAACTCTGCAGCTTTTGGTTAATAATCGGGTCGTAACTGAAAAATCATTTACGGTTTTGCCTCCAATTTGGTATTTTTTACGTGCTTATGGGTTTTGGCTAATTTTGCCGGCTTTTTTGATAGTTGGTTTTTATCTTGTTAAATGGCGATTTTAAAAAAAGACACCCCTCAACTTTACTCTCTAATTCCCAAAGGTTCTGGTGTGTATGGTTTTCTTAATGAACGGCAAAAACCGATATATATCGGCAAAGCCAATGATTTACGCGAACGGATTAAACAGCACTTTACCGACAAAGTTCATCCAAAGGAAAAATTGATTACTGAAAATACACATTCAATTCGTCTTTATGAAACCAATTCCGAATTGGCTGCTTTGATCCTGGAGTCTAATTTGATCAAACAATACCAGCCCAAATACAACGCAGTTTTATTGGATGACAAAAGCCGGCTTTATATTGCGCTAAGCAAAGGAACGTATAACAAAGTTTTATTGGTTCGCAAACGGGATCTCAAGCCCACCGAGTTCCGGTTTGTTTTTGGTCCGTTATCCAGTATGGCCACAGCCAAATTATTATTAAGAAAACTCCGTCAGGCGATTCCCTATTGTGCAGAGAAGAGAATGGGTCTTAGGCCTTGTTTTTACAGTCATATTGGTTTGTGTCAGCCTTGCCCAAATTCGATTGCCAAACTTGAAAAAGCGGCTCAAACAGCGTTGAGGCGGCAATATCAGCGAAATATCCGTCGGCTGATTAATGTGTTCAAGGGTCGGGGTAGGCGAATCTTGTCTGAATTAAAGACTGAACTCAAACAACTGTCGCAACAGGAAAATTATGAGCAAGCTCTGGTTTTAAGAGACAGAATTAATTATCTGGACACATTATTTCAGCGTAAACTTGAATACACCGATCGTCTAACCGAGCCTAATTATATTAAGGAGCTGCGAATTAAAGAAAGCGAAGCTTTGCAAACAGCTCTTGGTCTAATCAGATTAATTAGAGTTGAATGTTATGACGTCAGCAACTTGAATTTTAAAGAGGCAACCGCCTCAATGGTTGTTTTTGAAAAAGGGGAAGCCGTTTCCGAACAATATCGCCGGTTCAAGATCAAGGGTCGGGCTATTTTTGATCCGGAAATGCTTTCCGAGGTTCTGTCGCGTCGATTTATGCATCAGGAATGGGCAATACCGGATCTTTTGGTCATTGACGGCGGATTACCTCAATTATTAAAAATCAAAACACTTTTCAAAAAACAGGATAGCCAGAACCAGCCGCTGATTGTTGGTTTTGCCAAAAGGCCGGATCGTTTGATCGTTCCCAAGGGTAATGGTTTGCAGACCTTGAATTTAGACAAATTTCCAGAGGCGCTTAATTATTTGCAAAGGATGCGGAACGAAGCCCATCGCTTTGCCAAAAAATATCATTTACATTTGCGTCAAAAACAATTTAAAAAACTGCTCAATTCGGTAAAATAACAGTAGCGATGAAAAAAATAATTCGTTCTTTGGTTTTTTATACCCTGGCGATTTATTTGGTCAGCGAATTGATTCCGGGTTTTAAGATAAATACTGATCTTCGTGGTTTGATTATCAGCGGTTTGTGTTTGGCATTGCTTTTCAATTTTGTCAATCCGGTTCTCAAATTCTTGTTTTTACCGATCAATCTGATTACTCTGGGACTGTTTTCTTTTGTCAGTCAGGTGATTACTTTTTATCTTTTCTTAAAGATTCTGCCCGATTATTTTAATATCCGGCCCTGGGATTTTCCCGGTTACGATCTGTCCGGTTTGGGAATTCATTTTAATCCATTTACAGTCAGCCCTTTTTTGACTATAATACTTTCGACCGGATTAATTAGTATAATTGTTTCAGTTTTATTAATGTTAGTATGAAAAATCTTTTTTTAATTATTTATGCTTTAGTGGCGATTTTAGTAATTGCCTTGATTCTGTTGCAAGGCCGCGGTGGTGGATTGGGCAGTGCCTGGGGTGGTGGTGGCGAAACTTTCACGACCAGACGAGGAGTTGAAAAATTCACTTTTAGCCTGACGATCGCCCTGGTTGTGCTTTTCTTGATTCTCTCAATAGTCTACTTGTTTCTATGAGAATTGTTTTTAAGAGATCGCGTTATTATTACTGGTTGATCTCCGGTTTTATTTCCAAATATATTAAGTTGATTATTCCTTTTTTTGTGATCGCTTTTTTTGCCTTATTTTTCTCACGTTCTTTTGTTGATCTCTTCCGTCCATTTCTGGCCTTTAATAAAAACAAGATCGGTATTTTAAAACAAGGAACTTCCGGACGTTTGCCTTTGGAAATTCTTTCTCAAATTTCCTCTCCAATCGTGACTTATGATCGCCGCGGCCGCTTTAAACCCGGATTGGCAACCAAGTGGGAAATAAAAGATAATGGCCGAGAATATTATTTTCATTTTCCCGAGAATTTAGAATGGCAAGATGGCGACCGTTTTACCATTCAAGATATTGACCCGAGTTTTATTCAATTTGCCCAGGTAAAAACAGAGTTGGTTGATGATTATACGCTCAAATTTGTGCTTAAGAAACCGCTTTCCAGTTTTCCAAGTGTCTTGACGACCCCAATTCTTAAAAACAATTTGGTGGGAATTAATGGTTCATATAGAATCGGTCGGGTTAAATATGAGTATGGAGAATTAAAGCAAATTCATCTGATTCCGTTGCAATCCGGGCTTGCTTATCAGACTTACAAAATCTACGGCGTTTCGGATGATTTGATTTTGGCTTACAAATTAGGTGAAATCGACGAATTTACAACCAACAATCACGACGTCATTAAAGAGATCACCAAGTGGCGCAACAGCAAAGTCAGCCGCCATATTGATTATCAACGGATTGTCACCTTATTTATTAATACTTCTATGGCCCCTTTTGACAACAAAAATCTTCGTTCGGCTTTGGCGTTGGGGATTAATTATCAGCAACTGGAAGCCTTTGGTGAAAAAGCGCTGTCACCGATTTTGCCTTTTTCCTGGGCCTACAACAGCAATCTTAAAGAAATCAATTATGAACCGGAGATTAGCAGTTCGGTGGTGAGTAATAGCGCTCTGGACGAAAAACCGCTGACGCTTTACACTTCTTACGAACTTGAGTCAGTAGCTGAGGCGATCCGAAAATCATTAAACGAGGCCGGTTTTAATCTGGAACTAAGATACCTTAACTATATTCCGCAGAATTACGAGTTATTTTTAACGATTTGGGAGCCTCCAATTGATCCGGATCAATATGTTTTCTGGCATCAGACCCAGACCGAAGGCAACTTCAGCCGCTTGAAAAATGTCAAACTGGACAAACTTCTGGAGGACGGGCGCAACGAAATTTCCACAACCAAACGCAAGCAAGTCTATTTTAAGTTTCAGGAAGTTATGATTGAAGAGCTTCCGGCAGTGTTTATTATGTATCCGGATCAATACCTGATTAAACGGCTTTTTTAGCCAGCAATATGAAATTTTATTTGCTTTCTAGTCCGATTGGACATCTGGACGATGTCAGCCTTAATTTTTTGCAGACCGTCTCCGGTCTTAACTACCTGGCAGTGGAAGACAGCCGGGTTAGCTCTAAACTATTGCAATTGCTGCAAGCCAAATTCCCTAAGTATCGCTTATGGCCAAAAGAATTAATCAGTGTGGCTAAGGAAAAAGAACGGCGCAAATCAGCACAGATTTTAGATCTGTTGAGTCAGGGAACTTCGGTTGGTTATCTGTCTGATGCCGGTACTCCGGCGATTGCCGATCCCGGCGCCTATCTGGTGGATCAGGTGCGGCGGAGCCATTATCAAATAGAAGCTATTCCCGGGCCTAGCGCCTTGACTTTGGCCTTAAGTTTGTGTGGTTTTGAAGCTGATCTGACTTTATTTTTAGGATTTTTTCCCAAAAAACCGGCCAGAACCATTGCCTTGCTCAAAAATCTCAGCGTCAATAATTTGGCCAAATCAGTTAATCTGGTTTTTTTCGACAGTCCGCTGCGAATCCGCAAAACTACTCAATTACTGTTTACTCATTTTCCTCAGGCGGGGCTATTTTTGGGCCGCGAATTAACCAAAAAATTTGAAGAACTGCTTTGGTTTCAAAAAAACAGTTTTAATCCCGAAGTCTTAAAAACCAAGGGTGAATATACCGCTGTCTTCAATTTGAGAATGGTATAATTAAAACGCAATGCTAAATCAACAAATTAAGGATGAACTAGATCAAGCGCTTAAGCAGCAAGACAAGACTAAGTTGTCGGTTTTGCGCAATTTATGGGCCGAGATTAAAAACAAAGAAATTGATCTTAGAAAAAAGTTGACTGATGATGAGATCCTTCTGATCATTAAAAAGCAAGTTAAGGCAGGAAATGAAGCCAAGGAAATGTTTGCTCATGGCGGCCGTAATGATTTAGTGTCTCAAAACGAAGCAGAGATTAAAATTCTTAGCCAATATTTGCCTGCAGAAGTAAGTGAAGACGAACTTAAAACCAAAGTTCGAGCCGTAATAGCAGAACATCCCGAGATTACCAATCGCGGGCAGCTGATCGGTTTTTGTATTGGCAAACTAAAAGGATTGGCTGATTCCTCCAGAATCGCCAAATTAGTGGGGGAATTATCCTAAAAATAGTCGGGGTGGCGGAACGGTAGACGCGCTAGCTTGAGGGGCTAGTGCCTGCATAAGGCGTGGAGGTTCAAGTCCTCTCCCCGACACTGTTTTCTTTGTATTTCAACGCTTCCTTAAGAATAATCACAGTTCCGGCGACAAACGGCACGGCCAAAACAATACCGGAGAAACCAGCCAGTTTTTGTCCGACAATCAGAGAGATTAATACGGCTAAGGGCGGAATGCCAACGGCTTTTTTCATCACCATCGGCACAATTAAATTATTTTCCAGCTGTTGAATAACCGTGTAAAGAGCAATTGTGGCAACTCCCAGCACCCATGAGGACGTGGCGCCGACGACAAAAGCGGGAATGGCGGAAATTACCGGTCCGACAATCGGAAAAACCTCGAGCATTCCGGCAATAACGGCCAAAGGCAAAGCATATTTGACTCCCAGCAGAGTTAAACCGATATAAGACATGATGCCGATAATCAACATCAGAATCAGTTCGGCTCTCATCCACATCCCTAGCTGTTTTTCGACTCCACGCAAAATGTCAATAAAAAAAACTGCTTGTTTTTCACCCAAAAAGCGGCGACTAATGGTCTCAAGCTGATTAATCCCTAACAAAAAGTAGAGCGTAAAAAAGAAAATCGAAAGCAAATTAAACAGATTGCCAAAAAATCCAAGAAAGGTTTGACTGACAATCCGAGTCAAGCTGGGAATTTGCTGAGTAAAAGTTGGAAAACTGACTAAATCACGAATCGTTATTTTTTCATCCAATTGACCCAAAATCAGAATAAACTGTTTTGACAAATAAACAATAAAATCAATCGACTGAATAATAAGGGGTGGCAAAACAAAATACAGTACAAAAAAAATCAGAGCCAGACTGGAAATAATTACCAGCACTGAGGCAACTGAGCGGGGGATTCGCTTTAGTTCCAGCCAGTCGACACTGGGTTTTAGAGATGACATCAATATAAAAGCAACAAAAAGATTAAGAAACAAATCGGCCAGGTTGCGGATAAACATTAAAAAAAGCAAAACCCCAATAGTAAAGAGAATCGTCTTGCTGGTAATTTCGATCCGGACGACGTCATTTTTTTTCATTCGTAATATGATTTTGTCAAGATTAAGAGCTAATGTCAATGCCCAATAGAAATTATATAATTAGGTCATGAGTGATTTTGTCCATCTTCATGTTCATTCCGAGTTTTCTTTGTTAGACGGAGCGGCCAAACTGGAAAAACTGGTGCAAAAAGCCAAGGATTTGGGTTATTCCGCTTTAGCTCTTACTGATCACGGAGCCATGTATGGCGCTTTTAAATTTTATTTAAAAGCCAAGGAATTAGGAATCAAGCCGATTATCGGCTGTGAAGTTTATATGGCCGAAAAGTCCCGAACCGACAAACAAACTCGAATGGGTGCTGATCAGTACCATCTGATTCTCTTGGCCAAAGATCTGATTGGATATCGCAATTTAATGAAGCTGGTGAGTGCGGCCCACCTGGAGGGTTTTCATTACCGACCGCGAATCGATTTGAATTTGCTCAAAAAACACAGCCAGGGTTTGATTGGTTTGTCTGCCTGTATGCAGGGTATTATTAGTCAGAGCTTGTTGCATCAAGAGTATAAAAAAGCGGAAAAATGGACCAAGGATTTGCAGCAAACTTTCCCCGACGGGGATTTTTACATCGAACTGCAAAGACATCCCAAAGTTCCCGAACTTGACAAATTGAATCAAGAGTTAGTCAAGCTGGCCCGTAAATTTGGGATTGGATTGGTGGCCACCAACGATGTTCACTATTTGGAAAAAGATGATGCTTATGCTCAAGAAGTGCTGTTGTGTATTCAGACCAGACGAACGGTGATTGAGAAAGACCGGCCGGTTTCCATGATCGACGTTCCGGATTATTATCTTAAAAGTTCTGAAGAAATGAAGGGTCAGTTTATTGACTATCCGGAGGCGATTGCCAACACGGTCAAAATTGCCGACAAATGTAATTTGGAAATTCCTCATGGTCAATGGGTATTGCCTTTGTACGAGGTTCCCAAAGGACAAACCGCCGAAACCTGGTTGCGTAAACTGACAGAGGATCGGCTGATTAATCGTTATCCTCAACCAGACGACAAGATTAACCAAAGAATAAATTATGAAATTGAAATTATCACTAAAAAAGGCTATGCCACTTATTTTCTGATTGTTCAGGATTTTGTGAACTGGGCCAAGACTCACGGCGTGATCGTGGGCCCTGGTCGTGGTAGTGCTGCCGGCTCAATTGTGGCCTACATTTTGGGAATTACGGATCTTGATCCGTTAATGCATAATCTGCCGTTTGAGCGGTTTCTTAATCCGGACCGTCCAACCCCGCCGGATATTGATATTGATTTTGCCGATGACAAAAGAGATTTGGTGGTGCGCTACGTCATGGATAAATACGGGGTTGATAAAGTCGCTCAGATCATTACCTTTGGCACTATGGAAGCCAGAATGGTGGTTCGGGATGTTTCCCGGGCTTTGGGTTGGTCTTATACTCAGGGCGATCGAATTGCCAAACTTATTCCTCAAGGAAAACAGGGATTTAATTTATCGCTTGAGGGAGCTTTGCAGGAGTCTCCGGAACTGTCTCATCTTTACAAAACCGACGAAAAAGTACGGAATTTATTGGATATTTCCAAAAAATTGGAGGGTCTGGTTCGGCACTCTTCTGTTCATGCTGCCGGGGTGGTGGTCGCTGATCAGAAGCTGACTTATTACACTCCGATCCAAACCGAGGCTCGGGGCGGCAAAACCATTACTCAGTATGATATGTATTGTTTGGATCTAAATGCCGTGTCAGACAACAAGGCAATCGGGTTACTTAAATTTGATTTTTTGGGACTGCGTAATTTGAGCATTTTAGGTAAAGCGCTTAGTTATGTTAAGCAGAATCATCATCGGGACATTAATTTGAGCAAGCTTTCTTTAGTTGACGAAGCTACTTACCAATTGATTGCCATGGGTTATACAATTGGTATTTTCCAACTGGAGTCGCGAGGGATGCAAAGATTGGCAAAAGATATCAAACCCAATCAGTTTACTGATATTTCAGCCATGGTGGCTCTGTTTCGGCCGGGGCCGATGGCGCTTATTCCGCAGTTTATTGACGGCAAGAAAAACCCGGCTCATATTCGTTATCTGCATTCTGATTTGAAGCCGATTTTAGCCGAAACTTATGGCATTTTGGTTTATCAGGAGCAGGTCACTGAAATTGCCCATAAGATTGCCGGTTTTACCATGACTGAGGCCGATTTATTGCGGATGGCCATGGGTAAGAAAAAGAAAGAGTTGATGAAAAAAGGCCAGGTTAAGTTTATTAAGGGTTGTCTGGCCAAAGGCTACAGCCGAAAAATGGCCGAACAGTTATTTGAATTTATTGAAAAGTTCGCCGCCTATGGTTTTAACAAAGCTCACTCTGCCTCTTATGCGACAATCAGTTATTGGACTGCCTATGTTAAGGCTCATTATCCGGTTGAGTTTATGACCGCGCTTTTGACCGCTGAGTTGGAACACGCCACCGGCACGGCCAGAGAAGAAAAGATAGTTCAGATTCTCGACGAATGTAAGCGGATGGGAATTAATGTATTGCCTCCGGATATTAATCGTTCTTTGATTGACTTTGCCATTGAAGGTAAGGACATTCGTTTTGGTTTGGGCGGTATTAAAAATATCGGCAGCGCCGCTTTGGAAACTATTCTTAAGGCTCGAAAGAAAAAACTTTTTGATGCCTTTAAGGATTTTCTGCTCCGGGTTGATTTGCGTAAAGTCAATAAGAAAACCGTTGAAAGCTTGGTTTATGCCGGTGCTTTTGATCAGTTTGGCAAGCGGGCTCAACTCTTGCTTTATTACTCACAAATCGTCAAGGAGATTGCCAAACAAAAAAGCAATGCCGAGGAGGGTCAGTATGGTTTGTTTGCCAAAACAGACTTTCAGTCCCAGGACATTAGTGATCGTTTGCCGGAGGTGGCTGAGTTTGCAGAAGACGAGCTTATTGGTTACGAGCGGGAAGCCATTGGCTTTTATCTTTCGGCCAATCCCTTTAACAAGTATTTGCCGATTTTGAAACAAAAAAAGGCCAAAGCCATAATTGATCTTGAGCAATACAAGAATAAAAAAATAATTGTTGGCGGTGTCGTCAAGTCGGTCAAAAAAATCAAGACAAAAAAGAACAACGACGAAATGGCTTTCGCCACCCTCACCGATTTGACCGCGGAGATAGAAATAGTTATTTTTCCTAAGTTGTTTAGTCGGAGTCGGCAGTTGTGGGTCACCAATCAGATGATTTTGATCAAAGGCTTGGTTCAGGAAAAAGACCGTGACCTGGTTATTATCGTCGACGAAGCCATTTCATTAAGAGCCTATGAAAAATAAATTAAATTTCAGCCAGTCAAGTTTAAAGGCATTAAAGTACTCTACTTATGGTCTTTATTCAATTGTGCCCATATTTTTAGGATTGACATTGGGCATTGTTCTTGATAGCATTTTTCACACACGACCAATATTAGTGTTGGTCTTTTTGTTTTTGGGAGTGGTAAGCAGTTTTTATAATTTGTTTGTTTTAGTTAAAGAGTCTGTCAAAAATGACCGCAAACAAAATCGCTGAAACAGCTATAACTCAGAATGCCGAGGCGGTAGTCAGTCATGGACCGCATATCAGTATTAAAGCCGAAACCTTGTTTGAATTGTTCGGTTTTCCGGTTACCAACTCCTTATTGACCAGCTGGATCGTAGTTTTTCTGCTCGTACTTCTGGCTCTTTCTTACAACCGCAATCGTTTTGTTACCAGTTTGCTCAACTTGATTCTCAAACCAATTTATAGTCTGTTTGCCGGAGTTTTTGGTGACAAAATTGAAGTTTTCTTTCCCTTGGTAATGACTTATTTTCTTTACATTCTCAGCCTTAATTGGCTTGGTTTGTTGCCTGGAGTCGGCACGATTTTGCTTAAGGTTCATGACGAAAGCATTCCTTTGTTAAGAGCCGGTACGGCCGATCTTAATACCACTTTGGCCTTTGGTTTTATGTCGATTTTTATGGTTCAGTATTATGCGGTCCGTTATTTGGGATGGGGCAAATATTTGAAGAAATTTTTTAATTTTGCCAATCCGATCAAGGCTTTTGTCGGTTTATTGGAAGTGGTGTCGGAATTTTCCAAGGCGATTTCCTTTTCTTTCCGTCTTTTTGGCAATATTTTTGCCGGCGAGGTTCTTCTCACGGTAATTGCTTTTCTGGTTCCGGTCTTAGCCTCTTTCCCCTTTTTGCTGTTTGAGTTTTTTGTTGGTTTTATTCAAGCTTTGGTGTTTGCGATGTTGTCTTCGATTTTTATTTCCGTGGCGATAGCCGACCACGGACATTAACAGTTTCCGCCCCCCTAGGGGAACGGTTCATTTTGAAGGAGATGAAAAACAAATGGAAATAGAAGGAGTGAAAATGTTAGCGACTGCTTTGGCAATTGGTCTTGGTGCAATTGGCCCGGCCATTGGTATTGGTATGATTGGTTCAAAAGCCGTTGAGGCTTTGGGTCGTAATCCGGAAGCGGAAAGTTCAATTACAACCAATATGATTTTGGCAATTGCCTTTGCCGAAGCCGTTGCGATTTACGCGTTAGTAGTTGCCCTTATTATTAAATTTACTTAAAAATGGAAAAGCTAGGAATTGATTTGAAAGTTATGACTGCACAGATAATTAACTTTATTCTGTTGTTAATCCTCTTTAAGAAGTTTGTTTATAAGCCCTTTTTACAGGCCCTAAAAAATCAGGCGAAAAAAGAGCAGGAAGCGTTGGCAAAGATAGAGGATTATGAGAATAAAGAAAAAGTTTTGTACGACCGTAAGCTTCAATTGGAAAAGGATTACGAAGAAAAATTAAAGAAAATGTATTCTAAAATGAAGAAAGAAACCAGTGAAGCCAAAAGACAAATTCTCAAAGAGGCTCAAAGTGAAGCTGAGGAACTGCGTCGCCACAATTTGGAATTAATTGAGGCCGATCGAAACAAGATGTTCAACGAGGTTAAGCAGGAATCGACTAAGATTGCGCTTGCCCTATCCGAAAAAGCCTTATCGGAAATTGTCGGTCGTAGTTTGCAGTCGGAAATTGTTAAAGAAGTTGTCAAAAAACTGCCAAAAGTCAAATATGCCAACTAAAACTTTAACTATTATCAGCACCTACCAATTGAGTGAGGCTGAGATTAAGACGATTCTAACCAGTCTTGGTTTGCAAAAGTCAGCCACTTTATTGGTAGATAATCAGATCGACAAAGGAATTATTGCTGGTATTGTTATTAAATACAACGACTATTATCTTGATCTTTCGTTGAAAAACAAGCTTAGGGAAATTGTTGGAAATTTAAGTTAAACAGAAATGAGCCAAACCAAAAAATTAGTGCAGACAGTGATAAGCAGTATTGAACATTATCAGGGTAAAGCAACTCATACAGAGAGCGGTGAGATTATTCAATTGTATGACGGAATTGCCATGGTAAGCGGATTGCCAGAGGCTCAATATGGTGAGTCTGTTGATCTGCCTCAGGGAATCAGGGGTTTGGTACTTGAATTGCAGGAAGACAAAATCGGAGTCTTGATTTTTGGCGATTATCAAAAGCTGAAGATTGGCGATCGGGTTACCTTGTCAAAGAAAATCATGAGTATTCCCGTTTCCAACAAGATTTTGGGACGGGTTGTGGATGCATTGGGCCGTCCGATTGATGGACTCGGTCCAATCAAAGCCGAAAAAGAAGCCCTTGTCGAAAAGATTGCCCCTGGCATTGTTTTTCGCAAAAGTGTGTCCGTGCCTTTGCAAACTGGTTTAAAAGCGATTGACAGTTTGATTCCGATTGGCCGTGGTCAGAGAGAGTTGATTATCGGCGACCGTTCTACCGGCAAAACCACCATTGCTATCGATACCATGATTAATCAGGCCGGTGAAGATGTTATTTGTATTTATGTGGCAATTGGCCAGAAAGAATCAACCATTGCTCAGATTCAAAATCTATTGGCAGAAAAAGGAACCTTGGATTATTCGGTGATTGTGTCTGCCTCAGCCAGTAGTCCGGCCAGTCAACAATACTTGGCCCCTTATTCCGGAACAGCAATTGCCGAGTATTTTATGGCCCAGGGTCGTGATGTTTTAATCATTTATGACGATTTAACTAAACATGCTTGGAGTTACCGCCAGATTTCTTTAATTCTCAAGCGTCCGGCGGGCCGCGAAGCTTATCCGGGCGATGTCTTTTATTTGCATTCTCGATTATTAGAGCGCGCTTGTCGACTTCACGAAAAGTACGGCGGTGGATCAATTACCGCCTTACCGATTGTGGAAACACAAGAAGGTGATATTTCGGCTTACATCCCCACGAATATTATTTCAATTACCGATGGTCAGATTTATTTGGAAAAAGAACTTTTTAATGCCGGAATGAGACCGGCAATCAACGTGGGAGCATCAGTTTCCCGTGTTGGTTCGTCCGCTCAGGTGAAAGCGATGAAACAGGTTGCCGGCAAACTTAAGGGTGAGTTGGCACAGTATCGTGAACTGGCGGCTTTTTCCCAGTTTGCCTCTGATCTGGACGAGCAGACCAAGAAAATTCTTCGTCGCGGATCCCATATGTACGAACTTCTCAAGCAGGATAAAAATCAGCCTTTAGAATTGGAAAAGCAGATCGCGGTGATTTGGCTGGGCACTCAAGGTTACACTGAAGCCATTGAACTGAGTGAGGTCAAACGTTTTGAATGGGAGTATTTGTCAATGCTCAAGTCAAGCAAAACCAAAATTTTAAGTGAGATTCGTAACAAAAAAGAAATCACTCCGGAAATTGAAAAAGAACTAAAAGCCTTTACCGAAGGCTTTATTAAAATATTTTCGCAAAAAAGCCATGAATCTGCGCAGTCTTAAAACCAAAATTAAATCAATTGGCAATGTTGGCCAGATTACCAAGGCGATGCAGTTGGTTTCGGCAGTCAAAATGAAAAAAAGTCAGGGTTTGGCCAGCCAAGGCAAGCCTTATCGCAGTACTTTGGAATTGACCATGAAAAGAATTGTGGCGACAGGATCGCAGATAGAGCACCCGCTGACTTTGGTTAAAAAAAATCAGAATTTGCCAAAACTGGCCATTGTGATTTCTTCTAACAAGGGCCTGTGTGGGGTATTTAATTTCAATCTGTTCAAATTTTTGGACAAGCAGTTTGGCGCCGGACTCAAAGATTATGAATTTGTGGTGATGGGAGCCAAAGCTCAGCAGTTTCTTTTTCATTACGGAGCCAAAATTGTCGCTGATTTTTCCAATAAATTACCTTTTGAAAACAACGTCAACGCTCTTTATGATTTGCTGGTCGAACGGTTTAAGTCTGATCAGGTGAAAACAGTCGAGCTTTATTACAATCAATTTGTCAGCTCTCTTGTTTATAAGCCAACCAAAAAAGTTTTATTGCCAATGGATGTTTCTAGTTTTTATGATCAGGACGAGAAGATTACTACACAAGATTATTTGGTTGAACCGGATCCGTTTAGAGTTTTGGACGGTTTATTTAGTTTTTATATTGAAAGCACGATTAGAGGGGCGATTATGGAAAGCGAAGCTTCCGAACACTCGGCCAGAATGATTGCCATGAAAAACGCCACCGATAATACGAGCGAATTGGTACAGCGATTAAGTTTGTTGCGTAACAGTTTGAGACAAACCCGCATTACTAACGAGTTGCTGGACATGAACACAGCCAAATTAGCAGTTTCTTAAAAACTATCTATGGATCAAGAGAACTACGGAATTATTAAAACCATTAGAAGTGTCGTCATTGATGTTGAATTTACCAAAGATCTGCCCCAAGTGTACGACGCTCTGGTAATTAAACTCAAAAACAAAGAAGTGATTTTGGAAGTGGAGTCTTTGCTTTCCAAAAATAGAGTCAGAACCGTGGCTTTAGCCAGTACCGATGGTTTGCATCGTGGCATGAAAGTCTACAATACCGGTAAACCGATTTCAGTCCCGGTTGGTAAACCGACTTTGGGCCGGATTTTCAATGTCTTTGGCGCCCCAGTCGACGAACAAGGCGAAGTCAAAGCCAAGAAATATTATTCCATTCACCGTTCTGCGCCGGAACTTTTGGATCAGAGCCCCACCCCAACTATTTTTGAAACCGGAATTAAGGTTTTGGATTTGCTGACGCCTTTTATCAAGGGTGGCAAGATTGCCGTTTTTGGTGGCGCCGGAGTTGGAAAGACCGTATTGATCCAGGAATTGATCCGTAATGTGGCTGAAGAGCATGGTGGCGTTTCGGTTTTTGCCGGCGTGGGTGAGCGTACCCGTGAAGGTAATGATTTGTGGAACGAAATGAAAGAAACCGGAGTTTTAAACAAAACCGTTTTGGTTTTTGGTCAGATGAACGAGCCACCGGGCAACCGTTTACGGGTGGCCTTAACCGGAGTGACCATGGCCGAATATTTCCGTGACGAGGAAGGTTCTGACGTTTTATTGTTTATTGATAATATTTTCCGTTTTGCCCAAGCCGGTAGTGAGGTGTCTGCTCTTTTAGGCCGGATTCCGTCTGCTGTTGGTTATCAGCCGACTTTGGCACAGGAAATGTCTGATTTGCAGGAGCGCATTACCTCAACCAAGAGAGGGTCAATTACCTCGATGCAGGCAGTTTACGTGCCGGCCGACGACTATTCTGATCCGGCACCTGTGGCCACTTTTGCCCATCTGGACGCCTCAATTACTTTGGAGCGTTCGCTGGCCGAACAGGCTTTGTATCCGGCCGTTGATCCTTTGGCCTCTTCCTCAAGAGCCCTTGATCCGTCAATTGTGGGAGCAGAGCATTATCAAGTGGCCAAAGAAGTCTTGCGATTGCTGCAACGCTATAAGGATTTACAGGATATTATTGCTATTTTGGGAATGGAAGAGCTTTCCGAAGAAGATAAACTCGTGGTTTCCCGGGCCCGAAAAATTCAGCGTTATCTCACTCAACCGATGTTTGTGGCCGAAGTTTTTACCGGCATTGGCGGCCGTTATGTTAAGAGAGAGGACACGATTAATGGTTTTAAACAGATTTTAGAAGGCAAGTTTGATGATGTTTCGGAAATGGCTTTTTATATGATTGGTTCAATTGACGAAGTCCGAAAAAATGTTAAATCTTAAAATAATTACGCCACAGAAAAGAGTTTTGGAAAAAGAAGTCCAGTCCGTTACCTGCCAAACAATCAAGGGTGAAATTACCATTTTGCCTCGCCACGGCGCTTTACTCACCTTGCTTGCCGAAGGGGTAATCAGAGTTAAGAGTGATCAGGCAACAGAATACTTTTCCGCCGGCAGCGGCTATGTGGAAACAGACGGCAAAGTCGTACAGATTTTGATTTCCCGTGCGGCCGGACAAAACGAACTAGATGAGAAATTGGTATTGGAAGCTCAAAATCAGGCTCAAAAATTACTGGCCGAACAAAAAGATGCTTCAGATCGGCGCCGAGCTTGGGGGATGCTTCAGCGAGCCACTCTTGATTTGAAAGTAATTAGAAAGTTAAAACGAACCTCATCATGAAAACCGTTAAGGCCTTTATGAAGAAAAGAGTTATCACCGTTGCGCCCGAGACCACGATCGAGGAGATTTGGAGCCTGATTTTCAAAAAAGGCATTCACGCTCTTCCGGTAGTGGATAAGCACAATAAATTATTGGGTATAATTTCCGAAGAGGATCTTCTCTCCAAAATTTATCCCGAATACACCGAGCTTATTACCGACGTCAATCATTTTGATCTTTCTAATTTGGAAGATGAGGTCAAAAAATTACGAAGATTGACTGCTAAAAACGTCTTGAATCAGACTGTTTTTACCTGTGAGCCCGAGGCGAGCATTTTTCTGGCCTTATCCAGAATGCTCATGCTTCAGGTCAGGCAGTTGCCGGTGATAGACAAAAAAAGGATTGTTATCGGCATGATTACCAAGGGTGATCTTTTTGATTATATTTTCAAACGTTATCTGCTTTCATCATGAGCTGTCGTTTTATTTTTGTTGTCGGTGGAGTCATCTCCGGTTTGGGTAAAGGGATTACCACCGCTTCTTTGGCACTTTTACTTGAACAGTCCGGCTACCTGACCACGGTCATTAAAGCCGATCCTTATTTGAATCTAGACGCTGGCACCATGAATCCCATTATCCATGGCGAAACTTTTGTGACTGAAGACGGGCTGGAGACTGACCAGGACCTTGGGCATTACGAGCGCTTTCTCAATCGTGATCTTTTCAAACTGAATTATATGACTGCCGGTCAGGTGTTTATGTCTGTAATTCAAAACGAACGGCAGTTAAAGTATGACGGCCAATGTGTTGAATTTGTCCGTCATGTTCCTGAAGAAATCAATAAACGTCTCCAGCTGCTTGCCAATAAAACCAGAGCCGAAGTGGTGATTGTCGAGATTGGCGGTACGGTAGGGGATATTCAGAATATTTTATTTTTGGAATCCATTCGTCAGTTAAAACTCAGACTGCGACATTTGGTCATGGTTATTCATGTTGCCTATCTGCCTTTACCCAAAACTCTGGGTGAGCTCAAGTCCAAACCGGTGCAACAGTCAGTCAGTTTTCTGTTGGCTTCAGGAGTTCAGCCGGATTTGATTGTGACCCGGGCGGAAAAACCAATCGACAAGTTGAGAAAAGAAAAAATCGCCACTTTCTGCAATGTTTACAAAGAGGATATTGTCGACAATCCCGATTTGGAAAATGTTTATCAAGTTCCCGATTATTTTAAGAAACAGGATTTGGTCAAGTTAGTACAGCAGAAATTGAATCTTGAACCCAAAAAACCGGATCAAGCTTTGATTGATCATTGGCAACAGTTTGTAGTAAAAACCAAAAGTCACAAAAGCGGGCCCAGTATTGCGATTGTCGGTAAATATTTTCAAAGCGGCGGATACGCCCTGGAGGACGCTTATGTTTGTGTCATTGAATCGCTTCGACAGGCTTATTTTTATCACGGTTTTAAACCAAACTACACTTGGTTGAGTGCCGAGGAGATTGAGCAAGAAGGACTCTCATTGCTTAAGGGCTTTGACGGTTTAGTGGTGCCGCAGGGCTGGGGTAGTCGGGGAGTGGAGGGCAAGATTTTGACCGCTCAATTTGCCAGAGAAAACCGGATTCCTTATTTGGGTTTGTGTTTTGGAATGCAGATGGCGGTGATTGAGTTTGCCAGACACGTGTTGAAGCTTGAAAAAGCCAATACCACCGAAGTTGATCCCAAAACCGCTTATCCGGTCATTGACTTGATGGCTTCACAAAAACTGGCGCTAGACGCCAAACAATACGGTGGCACGATCAGATTAGGGGCCTGGCCGGCAAAAATCAAAGCCGGCACCTTGTTAAATGCGGCCTATCAAAAGTATACTAATCCGCATTTTCACTTGCCGACAGTAATGGAGCGGCACCGGCACCGCTACGAATTCAATAATCAGTATTTGGCCCAATTTGAACAAAAAGGCCTAATTGCCAGTGCCAAATCTCCGGACGGCAAATTGATTGAGGCGATTGAAATTATCAATCATCCTTTTTTTATTGGCGTCCAGTACCATCCGGAGTATAAATCCCGGCCGTTAGCGATTCACCCGTTATTTCTATCTTTTATTGAAGTTGCCTCTAAGGGAACCTCATAGTATAATCTTCTTCATATGGCATTATTTGCAAAAATAAAAGATCAAGCTGTTCAAATCGGTGACGAAGTGGATTTAACCACTCTCTATGTGGATGCTGGTAAAGAAAAGAAACAGAAATTCAGTGGTATTGTTATTGCTATCAAAAATAGAGGCGAAAACAAAACTTTTACCGTGCGCAAGATCAGCAACGAAGGCATTGGCATTGAACGTATTTTTCCCATTAACTGGCCTTATCTTGAAGAGGTTAAAGTCAAAAAACACAACAAAGTCCGTCGCGCCAAGCTTTACTATATGCGCGAAAAAATCGGCAAAAAGGCCCTGGAGACTTAATTATCGCAGTGTGTTTGCCAGGGAGCTAAACAAAAACCCAGTTTTCTTAAATAATCCTGACTTTCTGGATCCCAATAGTTACCATTTTTTTGATCAAACTCGGCAATAGTATCTAAATGTTTTAAAATCGGCACCTGAATGATATTACTGGCTTGTGAGATGTCCTTAACTGGAGTCCGTCCGTCAGTAGTAATAATAAATAAGTCAGAAAGGTTTAAGTTATTAAGAGCCTCTTTGGCAAAAATGGGATAGGTTGCCAAAATAATAACCTTCTTAGCCCCTGCGGCTTTTAATTTCACATATGTTTCTAACATCGTTCCACCGGTTGAAATAATGTCTTCGACAATTACCGCTATCCTTCCTTTAACAGCGGTTAATTCCTTTTCGTTGAAAGATACTTCTTTGGAGGTTAATGTTTTTACTTTTTCGCCCTGTAACAGATCTGTACAATCAAACCCTAAATCAGTTAGTATTTCCTTACCTAATAACCCCATTTCCCGGGCGCCGTCGTCACCAACAACAGGGATATATTGTTCTTGATGAGTAAACAAACCAGCCTCAATGCCGGCTCTAAACATCAAGGGAATTGCCGAGAGATCAACTACATGCAGTCCTTCCTTTAAAGCCAAAAAGCTAAAGACAGGTGAATGGCTATCAATTTGGATAATGCGTTTAGTACCTAGATTACCTAGTCTGGCAATCAATTCGGCCAAAGGCATCATTTCGGTAAAAGCAACTTCTGATCCGTTAGCGGTATCTTTATCCTGAATATATTTGTCAAAGGCGACTTGTTGTTGGTTGGATACAGTTAGTTTCTGTTGTTGATATCGGTCCCCTCTTTGTAAAGGAAAATAGCTAGTAACATAAGTCACTGGGGGAAATCGACCATGGCTTCTAATTAAGCTTAGTAGATTACAAACGCAAAGAACCTCATTAGCTGTTTGAGCACGGCCAACGATGTGAATTGACCCGGTTCCGTTAAATAATTCACACAGCTCTTTATCTCTAACCATTAAAGTAAACTCGTAATCTGGATATTGAACAAAAGTCGCATTTTTCTGTAGGTTAAAACTTTGATTGTAAGGAAGTCTGCATTCTGGAAAAGAATCGCGCAAGTCACAAAGTCTTTGCGAAAGAACTAGCTTTTCCCAGGATGAAAAACGGTCATCAAGTGGCCTATTCTGGATTTCAGGAGGGAGCAAACTGTTGGGCTGAGTAACAGAACTAAAATCAAGTCCTTTCTCAACATTCATATAGTAAGATATTATAAGCTTAAAGTTTATGGAAGCAATAGGAAATGTGCTGCCAGCGGGATTCGGACCCGCGATCTCCACCTTGAAAGGGTGGCGTCCTAGGCCTCTAGACGATGGCAGCTCACTTTATCCACAGAAACTATATTCTACCAAATAATTTTGGTTAGAAATAAAGCGCTTACTTTTTCAGCTCTTTCAACAGGTTCTTTAACAAGGTTTGCGCAAATTCCTTGCCGCCCAAACCAAACGCCAGGCCGCCGGCAAGTGCCAACATAAAGACAATACCGGTAAACAAAATCCTGATCAGGTCTTGGGCTACTCCCAGCTGATTCAAGATGATTAGGCTTGTGAAAACAATGATGCTGGAACGGGCTCCGGCCGCAATGGTTTTGGCAAAACCTTTTTGTAAAGTGTTAACGCTGTTTAAGACAATATCATAAGCAAGGTTGGCGACAATATAACCGATTAAGCCGACAATAACGGCAACAATGACGTTGGGCAAATAAAACAGCAGGCTGTTTAAAACAGTGACCATTCTGGACAATCCCCAAACCTCAACAGTCGGCATCAGAAACAGAATCACCGTGACCCATCGCAACAGTTCGGCCAAGACTTCAATCCAGACAGAAATAGTTTTTTCGTTGGCGATTTTGGCATTTTTTAAGAGCTTGCTAAGTTTGATAAAGCTCACCAGACTGATAAACAGCTGTTTCACAATACTGGACAACAGCAATCCCAAAATCAAAACCAACAACCCATAGAAAAAGTTGGGTAAATACAGCAAAGTTTTTTTATAAAAACTGGCAAAAACATCAATAACTGGATTCATATTATTTGCATCTCCTTTCTGCATTTATTTTAACAAAATAAGTTAAAATGTCTTCTGTAATGAGTATATATGTTTTTTCTGGCCCAGATACGATAAGTTTGGACAAATACTATCTTGATTTCCGTAAAACCTATACCAGTGTTGAATATCTGGAAATTTTTGATCAGTCAGCAATTGAGCAGAAAATTGCTAATATGGGTTTTTTTCCGGAGCGCAAACTGTTTGTGGCCAAGAATGTGTTTTTGAATCGGGTAAGAGTAGGGAAAGTGACAGCAAAACTGGATCAAGATTTGAAAACACTGCCCAAACTATTGGGAGAGCACGATTTTTTGTTTATCGAGGAGGACAGCAATAAGCTCAAATATTATCTTAAATACTTTTCCCAAGCCAAAGTCTCTGAGTTTAAAATTGCGGCCTATTTATTTAGTTTTCTGGACAATTTTTTCCCCGGAAACCTTAAACAGTGTTACCAATATTGGCAAAAAACCCTTGTTAAAAATCCGGCTGAATTGGTGTTGTTTATGCTCAAACGCCGGATCAGAGAACTGCTTATCTTGAGTACCGGTGCTTTATCCGGGCGTTACCAGAGTTGGCAAGTGAACAAACTCAAAGGCCAGCTCAGGGCCTGGGATCTGAAAAAATTAAAGCACGTATACAGAAGTCTTTATAATTATGAGAAGGGTTTGAAAACGGGCACCAATCCGTTAAAGGCTGAGCAGGTACTGGATACGATTTTGGCACTGTCTTTATAAGACAAAATTTGATAAATTTAAATTAAATTGACAATTTTAAGAAATTATATTAACGTATCATATACCATCATACTTTATTAGTTATATTTAACTATGCAGATTAAAAAAACTATTTTTCGGGAGTACGACATCCGCGGTGTGGCCGGCGATAAGTTTGATCAAAAACTCGTTGCCGAGTATGAAAAATGGTACGGCAAATTTCCCGGAGTGACTCTGGATTTGGAATCGGCTGAGGCGATTGGTAAAGGCTACGGCACGATTATTAAGCGGGCCGGTGGTCAAAAAGTCATTATCGGTTACGAAAAGCGGCCTTTTGGCGACAAGCTTAAAGACGCTTTTACTAAGGGCGTGCTTTCCACTGGTGTATCGGTTATTAACGGCGATGTTTTGCTTACGCCAATGGTTTACTTTTTCACCGCTCATTTAAAATTGGACGGTGGTGTCAGTGTGACCGGTAGCCACAACGTTTATTTTTACAACGGCTTCAAAATGATGAAGAGAAACGTACGACCGATTTTCGGGCAAGAACTGCAACAAATGCACCAAATGATTGAAAAAGAAGATTATGAAAAAGCCGATCAGCCCGGCAAACTTGAGACCGTTGATCACTTAAATGACATCTATTTTAATTACATGTATGAGCACATTAAACTGGCTAAAAGTTTTAATTTGGTAGTTGACTGTGGCAATGGTTCGGCCGGATTGTTTGCGCAGGATTATCTGACCAAACTGGGTTGTAAAGTGGTTAAGGGATTGTATTTGAACGTTGATACTTCTTTTCCCAATCATATTCCGGATCCGGAGCCGCCGCAAAATCTTAAAGATCTGGTCAGCGCAGTCAAGGAAACAAAAGCCGATATGGGCATTGCTTTTGATGCCGATGGCGACCGGGCCGGTTTTGTCGACGAGAAAGGCAACATTATTCAGCCGGACGATATTCTCATTCTTTTGGCCAGAGACGTTCTCAAGCGTCATCCTGGTAAGACTGTGCTTTTTGATGTTAAATCAACTTATCTAATTGAAGAGTTGATTCCTCAATACGGCGGCAAAGCCTTGATGCATCGCACCGGGCACGCGCCGATTAAGGAAAGCATGATTACCCGCGATGATCTTATTTTGGGCGGCGAGGTTTCCGGCCATCAATTTTTCAAAGAGGATTATTATGGTATTGACGACGGTTTGTGGTCGGTCGCGCGGATACTGGAACTTTTGTCCAAGCAAGACAAAACCTTGTCACAGTTAATTGCCGAGTTGCCTCGGCCAATTAGAACTCCGGAAATCAAAATTCCCGTTGCCGACGAGGAGAAATTCAGTATTATTGAGCGGATTACCAAGATTTTCAGCCAAAAGTACCAGACCGTCACTTTGGATGGATCCAGAGTTAAGTTTACTCCCACTAGTTGGGGATTGATCAGAGCTTCCAATACCTCACCGTATTTAACGCTGAGATTTGAAGCGCCCACCGAGGCCGAAATAATCAAGATGAAAAACGCCTTTCAGGACGAAATGGACAAATTCCCAGAGATAAAAGACAAGCTGGACCGCAAAAGCGTGGCCAGCCTCACCGGCACTCTGGGGTGGTTATAAATTCAAAACTATAGTGCAATTCGATCAAAACAAATGGCAAACTAAACCCTATCAGCAAAGAATTGATAAGCCTTGGGGTTACGAATTGATTTATAGTCCGGATTTTGCCGAATCTACTGGTAAAATCTTACATGTTTTTGCTGGTAAACGCCTAAGTTTGCAATATCACGATACCAAAACCGAAACTCTTTGTTTAATCAAAGGGAAAGCAAAGATAGTGTTAAGCAATAATCAAGATCAATTAGAAGAGATTTTGATGGAACTCAATAAGGGTTACTATATTGCTATAGGTCAGAAACATCGCGTTATTGCTATTTCTGATTGTGATTTACTTGAATCATCAACTCCAGAAAAAGGCAATACATATCGCATTGAAGATGATAGTCATCGGCCTACAGAAACCGAGGAGCTACGGTCGAGTCCTAATCGTGGTTGGATTAATAAATAATTATTAGTTTGTTTATAAATATGGTAATTGATTTTAAGAACGTTCCTAAGCATTATGCAGCTCGAACTCAAGAGAAAATGAAAGAGGTTTTAATGGATCCAGATGGTAGTGGTCCGGCTATTCATTACTATATGATTCGTGGTGGTAAAGATCAAAAAAATATTACTATTTGGGAGCCGGGAACAATTAGCGGAGAATATATTAAAACCTATGGCCATTATCATGTTGGTAAGCTAGATGAAACTTATTGGATTCTTTATGGACAAGGAGTGGCTTTGTTGCAAAAGTTAGTAATCGATAAAAACGGCAACATGATTGCTGATCAGGTAGAAGAATTTAAAGCAATTGTAGTCAAGGTAGGTGACGAAATCTATATGCCAACTGGTTTTGGGCATTTACTAGTTAATGTTGGCTCAACCTATTTTGCGACAGCTGACGACTCTCCGGTTGATTTCGAAGATGTTGATCCGGTTAGCTTACCTGGTCATGCAGACTATAAGTTAGTACAGCAAATGCGAGGATTTTTGTATTATGTAGTTGAGCATCAAGGTAAGCCGGCTCTAAAAAGAAACCTACAATACCGTAAGGTTATTAAAGAAGACTTGGGTGGATTGCCGGTCATTGAATAAAAAAAGCTTGGCAAAATTTAAAAAAGTGATATATTAAATTAAATTATGAAGCGATTAAAAATTGGGATTAATGGTTTTGGCAGAATTGGTCGGGCTTTTACCCGAATTGCTTTTGACCGCAATCAATTCGACTTAGTTCTCATTAATACTCGCAGTACCGATGTCAAGATGTTGGCCTATTTGCTCAAACACGATTCTGTTTATCGTACTTATGGGAAAAAAGTAAAGACAGAAGGCGAGAATTTATTTATTGATGAGCAAAAAATTGCCACTTCCTTAAAAGCTAATCCAGAAGAAATTGAATGGGATAAGTATGGTGTTGACTTGGTGATTGATGCGACAGGCGCTTTTACCAAAAAACCTGATTTGGCTAAGCATCTTAAGGGTAGCGTTAAAAAAGTCATTCTCACTGCTCCCAGTAAAGACGAAGATACTCCTCATGTGGTTTTAGGGGTTAACGATAGCCAGATCGATTGGAAGAATGAAACCGTGATTTCTAATGCTTCTTGTACCACAAACTGTGCGGCGCCAATGTTTAAGGTTTTGGATGATGAGTTTAAGATTAAGTCTGGTATGTTGACAACAATTCATGCCATGACTATGACGCAAAGTATGCTTGACGACGCCAACAAAGAGCCGGATCGTTCCAGAAGCGCCTTTGTCAACATTGTTCCTTCAACCAGTGGGGCGGCCAAGGCAGTTGTCAAAACTTTGCCGCAACTCAAAGATAAAATTTCTGTCGGTTCAATCCGTGTCCCGGTCGCGACCGGTTCACTTTCCGACATTACCGTTAATGTTGAAAAAGCCACGACAACCGAGCAAATAAACGAGGCTTTTAAGAAAGCAAGTGAGACAAGTTTAAAAGGTATTTTGGGATATAGCCAAGAAGTTTTAGTCTCTTCAGATTATATCGGCTCTGCCTATTCGTGCATTTTCGACACCAACTATACTAAGGTAATTGATGGTACTTTGGTTAAAGTAATGGGTTGGTATGATAATGAGTGGGGTTATTCTTCCCGGCTGGCAGACTTGGTTGAGAAGATTAGTCAATATTATTGATGATTAAATATATAGACCAAGCTAAAATTAGTCACCAACGGGTTTTGCTACGAGTTGATTTCAACGTTTCCTTATCTCGCGATGGATTGCGTATTGCCGACGACGCCAGAATCAAGCAGGCTTTGCCCACAATCAATCTTCTTTTGAAAAATCACAATCGGTTGATTTTGATTTCGCATTTAGGCCGGCCCAAAAAAAGGGATTTAAAATATTCACTCAGGCCGGTCGCTCAACGATTGCAAAGATTGTTACCGGCTTACAAGATCAGGTTGATTTCCGATTTTCAAAATCCGATCGATCAGCGAATGCTAGCCAAACAAACAGACAAAGAATTGGTTTTATTGGAGAATATCCGTTTTTATCCGGGTGAAAAAAAAGCTTGCGAGTCTTTTGCCAAGGAGTTGAGCCTTTTGGCTGACGTGTATGTTAACGATGCTTTTGGTGTCGCTCATCGGGCAACTGCCTCAGTTGTTTGTATACCAAAGTATTTACCCAGCTATGCCGGTTTACTTTTGAAAAAAGAAATTATGATGATCGACAAGTTTATTAAACAATCCAAAAAACCGCTGGTTGCTATAGTCGGCGGTGCCAAAGTCAGTAGCAAAATTCACATCTTGGATAAGTTGTGCCAGATTGCCAATTATCTTCTAATCGGTGGCGGCCTGGCTAATACTATCTTAGCCGCCCAAGGCTATGAGCTTGGCAAGGGTCAACAAAGTTATGAGGACCTTGAGGAGGCCAGGCGCTTGCTTTATCTGGCCGGACAGCGAAAAGTCAAGATTATTTTACCCGTGGACGCGGTCATTGGTTTACCTGAGGTTGAAGACGAGGTGGGTGAGATTCGTTCAATTACCGACTTGCCTCTGAACAAGTATGTTTTAGATATCGGCCCGGCCACTCAAGCCTTGTTTGGGACTTATATCAATAAAGGCAAAACAATTATTTGGAACGGGCCCATGGGTTATTTTGAAAATCCCTCATATAGCAACGGCACGGATTTTATTTTCTATGCCATTGCCAATAATTCTCAGGCTGAGTCTTTGGTTGGTGGTGGCGACACTATTGCTGCCATCTCCAAAAAAGAATATCTGGATAAGATTACTCACCTCTCGACCGGGGGCGGCGCCATGCTGGAGTATATTGAGAAAGGCACTCTTCCCGGGATCGAAGCCTTAAAGTAATTGCACTCTTTTATTTTTTCGTTATACTGATTGTATGGATTCCAAATATATTCTTTGGTTTGATGAAGTGGACAAAAACGACATTCCCAGAGTGGGCGGCAAAGGCGCTAATCTTGGCGAAATGACTAAGGCCTCTTTCCCAATTCCTTTTGGTTTTATTGTTACCTCTGAAGCTTATTTTCATTTTCTTAAAAAGCAAGGGATCAAAGACGAAATTGAGGCGATTTTAAAACAACTGGACGCGAACGATCCCAATAATCTGCATCAAACATCCAAGAAAATTAAAGCCTTGATTTTACACACGCCGATGCCTGAGGAAATTGCCGGACAAATCCGCAGCAGCTACGAACAGATTTATGAAAAAGAAAAAGGCAGTCGTCAATTATTAGAAAAAGTCAAGCAGCGCGTTCGTGCCAGTTATAGTCCGCCTTTGGTGGCCGTTCGCTCCAGTGCGACTGCCGAAGATTTGCCCGATGCCTCTTTTGCCGGCCAGCAGGAAACTTTTCTGAATATTAAAGGCGAAACCAATTTATTGCGCAAAGTCAGAGAATGCTGGGCGTCATTGTTTACCGAAAGAGCCATTTTTTATCGAACTGAAAAAAAATTTAATCATTTTAAGGTTGGTTTGGCGGCAGTGGTGCAGCGAATGGTCCAATCAGACAAAAGCGGCATTATGTTTACCGTCGATCCGGTTACCAACAACAAAAATGTCATTGTCATTGAGGCAATTTATGGCTTGGGAGAATATATCGTTCAGGGCAAAGTGACTCCGGATCAGTACTTGGTTAATAAAAAAGATATGTCTTTGGAAAAGAAAACAATCGGTTTTCAGGAATTAAAATTTGTCAAAGCCGGAACCGAAAACAAGGAAGTCAAACTGACTCACAAGATCGGACAATCACAAAAGTTAACTAAAGCCGAGATTTTGGTAATCGCAGAGCTGGGCAAAAAAATCGAAAAACATTATTATTTTCCTCAAGACTTGGAATGGGCAATTGAGGGCAAGAACTTTTTTATTGTTCAATCCCGGCCAATTACGACTCTTAAGGAACATCAGGCAACAACAGTGACCGTTAAGCAAGAACCGTTTTTGCAGGGTGATCCGGCCTCTCCGGGAGTCGCCACCGGAGTGGTTGTTAAGATTGATTCGGCCAGAGAAATCGGCAAGATCAAACCCGGAGACATTCTTCTGGCTTCGGCCACTAACCCGGATTACGTTCCGGCAATGAAAAAAGCAGCGGCTATTATTACAGAGCATGGCGGTCGGACCAGCCATGCGGCTATTGTTTCGCGCGAATTAGGGATCCCTTGCGTCGTCGGGGTTACTGAGGCTATGAAAAGGATTAAGGAAAAAGAAGTACTGACGGTAAACGGGGCCAACGGTTTTATCTACAAAGGGAGAATAGTGATTCAGCAGGCGCAAACCAGCCACAAGCACTATAAAACTCGAACCAAAATTTATCTCAATCTGGCCGAGCCCGAACAGGCTAAGGAATTCTCTAAACTGCCTGTTGACGGAATTGGTTTATTGCGGGCCGAATTTATGATTGCCAATATTGGTGAACATCCCAAAAGTTTGCTTAAAAAAGGTCAGGGACACATTTTTGTTAATAAACTAAAGGCGGATTTGACAAAAATTTGTCAGGCTTTTTATCCTCGGCCGGTTGTTTATCGCGCTACTGATTTTAAAACCAACGAATATCGTTTTTTAAAAGGCGGCAAAGCCTTTGAGCCGTTAGAAAACAATCCGATGCTGGGTTATCGTGGCACTTATCGCTATATTAGCGAACCGGAGACATTTGAGCTGGAGATAAAGGCCATTCAAAAAGTCAGAGAGCAGGGCTTAGACAATCTTCATCTGATGTTGCCTTATGTGGTTTTACCCAGTCATTTACGAACTGCCAAAGAGCTGGTTGAAAAAAGCGGGTTAAAGTTTGGTAAAAGTTTCCGGATCTGGATGATGGTTGAGTTGCCGGTGAATGTGATTATGCTGGAGGAATTTTTGAAAGTAGGCGTTCACGGAGTTTCGATTGGCAGCAATGACTTAACTATGCTCACTTTGGGAGTCGATCGCGACAACGAAACCGTTGCTTCACTGTTTGATGAACGTAACCAAGCCATTTACTGGGCTCTTAAGCGAACAATATCGGTTTGCAATAATCTGGGAGTGACGTCTTCAATCTGCGGTCAATCGGTTTCTGATTATCCGGAGATTTTGGAAGTGGTGGTCAAAAATGGCATTACCAGTGTTTCGATCAATCACGATGCTGTTTACCGCGTCAACAACGAGATTTATCATTTAGAGCAGCCACACAAATGAGCGGTTTGATTAAGGCGTTAAAAGCTTATCCAGAATATGACAGCAGTGGTAATTTGACTATTGGCGGCAAATTGGTTCTTGACGACGGACGGGAAGTGATGACTTCGGTTGCTAATCATTCTTCCAAAAAAGAAACGGTCACTTTTTTGGAAACCGGTAAGGCCGTTGGCTATATCAACGAACTTTTGTCACCCAAACTGGTTAACATCAGTCCGAACGATTATAAGAAGATTGATCTTTGGCTCGACAGAATAGACCAGAGCCCTAATAAGCAATCATTGGGACTCAACACGACTCATTTGGTTTCAAAACTTATTTACAAGGCTGGCGCTTTAGTATCGTCAAAACCTTTATACATATATCTTAATGAGATTTTCAGCCAAAACTTTCAAACCACAGCTCTTAAACAGATTCCGATTCCGATTTTTACTTTAATCAGTGGTGCTTCTCATGGCAGTGCCAGCTTGAATTTTCAGGAGTTTTCAATAATTTTTGCCTCAAACCACCGCTATTCCGAATCGGTTAGGCGGGCCAGCGACTTGCATAAGGAATTGGAGAAAGTGTTTCGTTACCGCAATATTAACAGCGGCGTGGGTAATGACGGCGCCTATGTTCCTAATCTGTCATCCAATTTTGACGCTCTGGAAATAATCAAAGAAGCCTTGCTCAAAAACGGATATAAAGTGGGAATTGATGTTTTCTTTGCTCTTGATATTGCGGCTAGTTATTTTTACAAAGGCGGCAAGTACTATGTTTCCGAAGAGGTAGGTACAAGTGACACCAATCACTTACTTGAATTGTACGAGAAAATATTTAAGGAATACCGATTTTTAATTCTTGAGGATCCCTTTACCGAAACCGATACCGAAGGTTGGAAACAGGCGATGCTCAAATTCAGCAACCGGGCTTACCTTTTGGGTGATGATTTATTGATGACCAATAAAACCAAACTGGAAAAAGCGGCCAAAAATAATTTATGTTCTTTGGCTGACGTTAAGATTACTTTACAGCCTACCATCTGGAATGTGATGGATTTTATTTCTGCTTGTCAGAAATTGTCCATAAAAGTAGTTATGTCCCAGACTGCTTTTGAAACCAATGATGATTTTATCAGCGATTTGGCTGTTGCCACTCAGAGTCAATACGTCAAATTCGGACCGCTGATTCGAGGCGAGCGTGTGGCCAAACACAACCGTTTATTATTAATTGAAGAAGAAATATTTCCTCATGAGTGAGGTCTTATCTATTGGTAGTTTAACTCTGGATCTTTTTTTTCAAGATCAGTCTCTGACAATCAAGAAGAATCGTTTTAATTTGGCCTTGGGCGGTAAATATGTGGTCGCTAGTTTTAATCAGGGAATTGGCGGCGGCGGCGGCAACGTCGCTGTCGGCTTAAGTCGGGCCGGAATTAAAACTGCGCTTTGGTCTGAAATTGGTGAGGGTGGTGTTTCCCAACTGGTTCGGACTCGGCTGGAGGAGGAAAAAGTTAATACCGAAGCCCTTGTCGTCAGGGAGAATTTGACCAATCTATCGGTTATTTTATTGTCACAAAAAGGCGAACGGACAATTATCAACCATCGTTCGCACCAAAGCGAGCTGGTTTTTGGCCCAAAACAGCAGCAGCTGATCCGCAACGTAAAATTATTATATTTAGGTAATCTGCCCGAAGTTCCACTGGAAGCCAGAACCGAAATTTTAAGCTATGCTCATCAACACGGAGTTAAGACCTTTCTTAATTTAGGAGTTAAAGATTGCCGGCAGGGATTGCATAAGCTCAAGCCCTTATTAGCCAACGTTAATTATTTTGTCATTAATCGATACGAATTGGCTGATATTTTGGCAATTGCGCCTAACGAAATTATGCCCAAGATGGTTGATTATCGGTCAAAATTATTTCCAGATCCTCATTTCGTGCTGATAATCACAGACGGTGAATTTGGCAGTTATGTTCAAACAGAGGAAGCAATCACTCACCAGGTTGCCTATCGAGTGGATAAAGTCATTGATTCAACCGGCGCCGGCGACGCCTTTACCAGCGGTTTTATTAGCGGAATTTACTATCATCTGCCACTGAGAGACTGTTTGCGTAGTGGAGCCAGGAATTCGGCTTCGGTAATAGCCAAAATAAACGCTCAAGACGGATTACTTTTTAAGCGCGAGCTTCTCAACCAATAAATGTTTTAATTGTTCCACTTCTATTTGCCGGCCCAGAGTCCGTAAGCACTGTCCTAACAAAAATTGAAGCGCTGTTTGTTTGCCTTGGCGATAATCGGCAACGGCTTTGGGATTATCAATAATCACTTTTTCAATGGTTTGATCAAAAGTCGCCTGATCGATATTTTTTTTGGATAGTAGGTGTTTGGCTTGAGTAAAAAAGTCATCGGGATTCAAATCAGCCGCGATTTTTTTGTTAATCAAAAGATTGGCTAATTTGGTTTTGTCTAAATCCTGACTGTTTTTAACCAGTCTCAAATAATTGTCACCAAGCTTTTTATTCTCGGTCAGCACCAGAGCGGTTTCTGAACTTAAGCCATAATCTTTCATCAATTTCTCTAGTCTTTGAGTTGGCAGATCGATTGTTTGCAACTGTTTATTTAGTTTTTGAATTAGTGTTGGGTTCAGTTCCAGCGGAGGAATGTCCGGCTCGGGAAAATAACGATAATCTTGGGCAAATTCCTTGGAACGCATCGCTTCTGTCTGGCGCTTTGATTCCAGATAGCGCCGGGTTTCCTGTTTTGGCTGTTGATTTTTATCCAAGAGAAGAGCCTGTCGTTCTTCTTCAAAAGCAATTGCCTGTTGAACAAAGCGAAAGGAATTGATATTTTTAACCTCAACTTTATAATCGGGAAGCTGTTGGTTCTTTTGCCAGCTGTTGTAGTTGACAACAGAGATGTTCGGTTCGCACCTCATACTGCCTTTTTCCATGTCGCAGTCGGATACGTTCAGATATTGAATAATCAGCTGTAGCTGTTTTAAATATTTGGCTGCTTGTGGTGCGCTTTCCACATCCGGCTCGGTGACAATTTCAACAAGAGGTACTCCGGAACGGTTAAAGTCAATATAACTGCCCTTATCATTAAATTGCTGACCATGAAGCAATTTGCCCGTATCTTCCTCAAGGTGGACCCGATTGATTCGAATTTTTCGGTTGTTAACCATCAGGTAACCGTTTTGGCACAAAGGCTTGGCATATTGGCTGATCTGATAGCCCTTGGGTAAATCCGGATAAAAGTAATGCTTTCGCTCAAAATAAGAACTGAGATTTATCTGGCAATTGAGCGCCAGTCCAATTAGAACCGTCCATTTAATTGCCTGTTCATTTGGAACTGGCAAAGCTCCAGGTAAACCCAAACAGACCGGACAAACCTGGCTGTTTGGTGATTGACCAAAATAATTTCCGGAGCAGCCACAAAACATTTTACTTTCAGTGGCCAGCTCGACATGAGTTTCCAGACCGATAATGGTTTTATATTTCATAAAAATCGGATGGCTTAATTTGATAAAAAGCGGTTTCGTCTTCATACTGTTTAGCCAGATCAATTATTTCGGTTTCGCTTAAATGCGGGCCAAATATCTGAAGGCCCACTGGTAAGCCTTGTTGCAGTCCGATCGGCAGATTAATTCCCGGTAAGCCGGCAATTGAGGAGGCTTCAATCAGTTGATCCATTACTTCGCCAAACATCGGGTTGGTTTCGCTTTCGCCAAGCTTTAGAGCCGTGACCGGCGTGGTCGGGGCCACAATCAGATCGACTTGTTTAAAAGCCTCTTTGAAGTTGTTAATGATCAAGGTTCGGATTTTTTGGGCTTTTAAATAATAAGCGTCATAATAGCCCACCGACAAGGTGAAAGCACCCAGCATCATTCGTCTCTTGGCTTGCTGAGAAAAGCTGCTGCGCGGTTTGCCAAAACGAACACCATCATAACGGCAAAGATTGGATGAGACTTCGGCTCTTTGCAAAATTGTATAAAGAGAAATTGAGTATTTAGGGTTAATCAGTTTGATTTTTTTAAAATTATGACCTAATTTTTCCAGTATTCGTTTGGCTTTCATAAACTCATTGATAATTTTTGAATCAACGCCCTCAAAATAATCGTCACTAATTCCCAAAGTAAACTTTCGCTTAGCCTTTAATGCCTTAAGATAATTATCGACCGGTTCTTTGGTCGAAGTGGCATCGTATTTGTCGTAGCCGGCTAACAAACCCAGCAGTAAGGCCGCATCTTCTACGTGTCGGGTCAGTGGGCCAGGGCAGTCAAGAGAGCTTCCCATGGCAATCAAACCATAACGGCTGACCCGGCCATAAGTTGGCTTCAAGCCTACCACTCCGCACCAGGCCGCCGGTTGTCGGATTGAGCCGGCAGTTTCTGAACCAAGGGCAAAAGGTGGTAGACCAGAGGCAACTGCCGCGGCCGAACCGCCGCTAGAACCGCCCGGAAGCCGGTTTAAGTCATAGGGGTTAGTAGTCGGGCCGTAGTCTGAAGTTTCGGTGCTGGAGCCGTGTGCCCAAGCGTCCATATTGGTTTTACCGATAATAATAGCGCCATTATCTTTCAGTTTTTTGATTACTGTCGCGTCGTAAGGCGGAACAAAGTCATCTAATAATTTAGCCGAAGCGGTTGTTCTCAGGTCTTTAGTGCAAAAATTATCTTTAATGGCAATTGGAATACCGGCCAGAGGGAGATCAAAGTTCTTCAGCTCGTTGGCTTGTTTTAGCGCCAACTCTTCATTAAGAGTGAGATAGGCGTTGAGTTGTGGATTCAGTTTTTTAATCTGTTTAAAGAGGCCGGAGATTAATTCTGCTGGGTGTCTTTTTTTGGTCCGGTATGATTGACGCAGCCGGTTAATGGTTGTCATTTGGAGTATTTCAGACCCTTAATTTGAAAATAGTCGTGATGGGTGCGAGCGGCATTTTTGAAAATAGCCTTTTTGTCTAAATTTCTTTCGTTAATCTGCTCATCTTGAAAGCGATTGACAATGCCGGTAGTCTGATAAGTGGGCATAATATTTTGAGTGTCCAGTTCGTTCAGGTTGGCAATTGCCGACAAAGTTTGAGGCATTTCTTTAGCAAATTGCGATAATTCCTGGCTCGTGAGATCAAGATTCATGAGTAGCGCCAGTTGTTTGACTTGCCTAAGACCGAATTTAAATTTTGACATGAAATTCCTTTAGCAGCCGCAGCCGATTTTGTTGTTCCAACTGATCATCGATTGGTTTGAGGCTGATCACTTGATTATATTTAATCTGCAGGGCTTTTTCAATTAAGAAATCGGCCAGAGCCGGATTTCTGGGTAGGATTGGTCCGTGAAGATAGGTCCCCAGGGTGTTTTGAAAAAACACGCCCTCCAAATGGTCAAGGCCGTTATTTCCTTTTCCCAAGATGACTTTTCCCAAGGCATTGTCGCGTTTTTTCAAATAAGTTCGGCCGTTATGATTTTCAAACCCGATCAAAAACCGGTTGTTTGACTGCTGAAAATAAGGTCGCAGATTTGGATTAGTAATCTCGACCACAATGTCCCCAATCAGTCTGGTTTGGTGAGGTTTAGCTGACTTGGTGCTAAGGGGGGCAAAATTAAGACAGTTCAATTTCTTTGCCGCGGCCGTCAGATAATATTCTCCCAGAAATTGATAGGCCCCGCAAATATACAGTCCTGGCACTTGTTTCTGAATTTTTTGTTGAAGAATTCTTCGTTTTTGGCCAACCAGATCCTTAGCGACCAGTTCTTGTTGTCGATCCTCAGCTCCACCCATCAGAAAAAGATCAGCCTTTTCCAGCAACGACTGGCTGGAATTAACGCTGAAGTAACTGATCTGAGTCTTTATCTGGAGCTGTTTTAATCGGTATTCAAGGGCCAGTAGATTTCCATAATCTCCATAGGTGTTCATTAAGTCATAATAAAGCCAGCAAATATTAAGGGTCATATGTAGATTGTATCTACTCTTGACAACATATTCAATCTGGTGAATAATGGTAAGTAATGGTGTTTTATGGTGAATATCTGGTTTCATTTACGGCCGGCGGCCGGCTGGTTTTACCCAAAAAAATTCGAGCCTTGATCAAAGGGACTCAATTTGTCGTTACCAAAGGTTTTGATCGCTGTTTATCAGGCTATGATGCGACCGATTGGCAAAATCGTTCCAGTGAATTTCTAACCAGCTCACTGCTGTCAACAGAAGCGTTGGAATTACGAAGAATCGTTTTTTCCGGAGCTGTCTACGTTGAATTGGATGAACAGGGCCGTTTTGTGTTACCGAAAAATCTGTTTGAGTATTTGGAGATTACAGACAAAGCGATCTTTGTCGGAGTGGGGGATCATTTTGAAATTTGGAGTCAGAATAAATGGCGAAATTACTTGGTTAAAGCGTCAAAAAAAACCGATTTATTAAACGACAATGAATAAAAATAGTCATACACCATTATTTTTAGAGCAAATCATTACTTTATTACGTGAACGCCATGCTGATAAAGTAATTGATTGTACTTTTGGTGAAGGCGGTCACGGTTTGAATTTGGCCAAATTAGGGTACACGGTATTGGGAATTGAATGGGACAAAGAAATGTTTGACGTGGGTCAACATAATATCAAAGAAGCCAAAACCGAGAAAGTTAAACTGACTCTAGGTAATTATAAGGATGTGGCTGTCATTGCCCGAGAAAACCATTTTGATCCGGTCGACGCCATTATTTTTGACTTAGGGCTGTCAATGTATCAGTTGGAACACAGCTCCAGAGGTTTTAGCAGTCAGCGGCAGGGAGATTTGGATTTGAGAATCAGTCTTTTGTTGCGAGAAAGCGCCAAAGATTGGTTAAATCGGACCAGTCGGGATGAGCTAACTGACCTGATTACCCGCTATGTTGAGGACAAGCGATCAACTATTTTGAGCCGTAAATTACTCCAAGTCAGAGAAAAGAAGCCTTTTACTAAACTTGACGACTTAAGAAAAGTCATTATGCAAATTACCGATGACGAAAAAGAAGCCACCAAGCTTTTACGCCAGACTTTGCAAGCACTCAGAATCGTTGTCAACGATGAGATGAACAACATTAAACAAGGTTTTAGCGGCGGTTTAACTGTATTGAAAAAAGACGGATTACTGATTTTCTTGACCTATCACTCATTAGAGGATCGTCTTGTTAAACGTTTGGGGCAAGCATCCCGGTCTGAGCTCAAGCCAGTGCAAAAAGTAATAATGAATAAAGATTATCCCTTTGCCAGAAGCGGGAAGCTTCGAATCTATGAAAAAATCAATTAATCACCCCACCCAGCGAATTATTAGCGTAACTCTGCTTTTGTTTTTATTTTTGGGTAATATTGTTCTGTCACAGTTAATTTTGAGTTTAAATATTAATCTAAGTGAAGTTGACACCAATATCACTAAGATAAGCAGCCAAAACGCTCAGTTGAAAGTCTATATGGCCAAATATACCTCCACTCAATACTTATTGGATCAGGCAGAACGATATGGTTTTAGACAGACGAACAAAATAGTTTTTTTAGAAAACACAGACGTCTTGGCTAAAAATGATTAGATTTCGGGCTGTTTTCTGGTTGCTCTTCTTGTCGTTTGCCTTGATCATCATTCGTTTTTACCAACTCCAAATTCTTAATGTGGCCCAGGGATCAAGCGAAGACAGCTTTATTAAATTCGACAAAAAAATCTCACTGCGGGGTGAAATTTATGATCTAAACGAGAATCCTTTGGTTTTAAACCGGCAGACCTTTGATGTTTTTGCTAATACTCAAGACATTAAAAAAAATGACAAAATCCAAAAAAAATTAAGGCAAGTGTTAAAAATCAAAGAAGCCTCTCTGAGCGCGTTTTTGAAAAAAGGGGAGTGGCAAAAAATAAAAGACAATATCAGCACTGATAAACGAGCGCAGTTATTAAAGTATTATCCTCGATATTTGAATTTTGAAGAAGAATGGCTGCGTTATTATCCGGAAGGGTCTTCTTCGGCATATATCCTAGGATTTCTGGGAAAAAATGATTTGGGTGAGCCACAAGGATATATTGGTCTTGAGGGTTATCTTAATCAGGAGCTGCAGGGACTGCCGATTATAAACGAAAACGAATCTGATTTATTAGGCGTTCCCTTTATCGGCGGGATCATGTCGAACCGTAAAGATCGGGCGGGCTTGGATCTTCACCTGACTGTAGATAAGAAAGTGCAGCAAATGGTGGAAGTGGAATTAAAAGATGGCCTAGAACGTTTTCAGGCTAAATCAGCTTGTGCGATTGTGATGGAGCCATTCACCGGTGAAATTATGGCCCTAACTTGTTTGCCGGCCTTTGACCCTCAAAAATATTATCAGTTTGAAGCCGAGGATTTTGTCAATCCGGCTGTGGCTCAAGTCTATGAGCCTGGCTCCACTTTCAAGCCGTTGATTGTGGCCATTGGTTTGGAAAATAACCGTTTTAAAAAAAACACAGTCGTACCTGAGCCCGGACCGTACCGGATCGGCGAATATTCAATTGCCACTTGGAACAATCAGTACCGTGGCCGAATTAGCGTGGAGCAGACCTTAGCTAAATCTTCTAACGTGGGCATGGTTGAATTGATCAAAAAAATTCCGCAAAAGGAAACCGATCAATATTTTGACAAATTAGGACTACGGAGTCTTACCGGAATTGAATTGGAAGGGGAAGCCTTGAGTTTGATCAAGTCACGTGAACAATGGTATCCGATCGATTATTTGACCTATTCTTTTGGTCAAGGTCTGGCAGTCACGCCGGTGCAACTGATTCGCGCCTTTGCCACACTCGCCAATGGCGGATTGCTGGTTAAGCCGACACTGATCAAATCTTATTATGATTCCAATAGTCACGAAAACGTGGCTTTAAACAAAGGAGTGGCGCCCAGAGTTTTTTCAGAAAAAACTGTCAAACAGATGAAAAAACTGCTTTTAACCGCCGTGAATGCTTCTGAAGCTCATTGGCCAAATAAACCCGAAAACTATGCGATTTGCGGCAAAACCGGTACGGCTCAAATTGCTATTGCCGGATCCTATGATCCCACTCACACCGTGGCATCTTTTATCGGCTTTCTCCCTTGTGATCGGCCCAAATTTATTACTTTGGTGATGTACCGCGAGCCAAAAAGCTCGCCTTGGGGATCAGAAACGGCGGCGCCTACCTTTTTTGAAATCGCAAATAAATTGATTTTATACTACAATATTGCTCCGAAGTGAGCGAGATTAATTAGTATAAGCACATTGTAAACATCGTTGTATTTTTTGTCAAGAGCATTTATAATATGCTTACTATGGATTGTAATGAGCGAACACTGTTCTCGCTTAAGGGAATTTGAGACTTATCTTTTTGTTGATCAGAAGTTAGCTTCATCAACTAAAAAGAGAGTACGCCTAACGGCGACTAAGTTATTTGAGTACTACGATACCCACGGACAGACAAGGGACAGTCTTAATTCATACATTCTCAAACTACAGGAACAAGGCAGGCGTAATGGCACACTTAACATAATAATAGGGCTGGCCAAGCACTATGACCGTTTTACCGGCAAAAACATACTTACAGATCTTAAATACTTCAAACAGGAGAGCTTTTATACCGAACCCCTTACACCTACTGAAATCAAGACTCTTGCCGAGTGTGACAGGCATTATTCCCGGCGAGACAGGTACCTAAGATCGTTCTATAAGGCGCTTATATACTTTCTTGCTCTCACCGGCTGCCGGATTGAGGAGGCGTTGTCCCTTACGAAACAATATGTCAAGGGTAGTAGTGTTATTTTTATGACGACCAAAAACGGCGAAAGCAGACAGGTTCCGGTTCCAGCGTGGTTAGTGGTCAAGATGCTAAGGCTTAGCTCGAAATCAATTGTTTTCCCCTCTATAACCGGCGGACAGATTAATTCGACAACAGTCAGAAACGAGCTGCACGTAAGAGCAAGATTAATCGGTCTTAAAAAGCCCTGCTATCCTCATGTATTCAGACATTCGTTCATAACCCAAATGATTAAGGAGAAAGTGCCGATTATGTATATTGCAAGAATTGTCGGGCACAAAGACCTCAAGAGTACAGATCACTATACTAGGCTTGTCATGGCTGATCTTGAGGAGGCACAAAACTGTCATCCGCTGCTACGAGATAAGATGACATTCGAGGAAATGACCGCCAAAGTTAAGAGATACATTGCAAGTAGCATAATAACCAATTTATGCAAATTATCTATAACAGAAACAGCAAAATCGCTTGCAATCCAAATAGAAAAAGCATAAGCTAATTATGATGTGCTGTATTTAATAATACTGCTTTTATTAACCACAGTTATATTTGCGTATTTATTCTATTGCCAAAAGAAAGAGAGTAAGCGGCTTGAAAAAGACTTCATGAAGTATTTGGATCGCTACTCAGACAAAAAAAAAGCTTGACAGTCTTCTAGTATTTGTTATCATGTAAATACCCTTATGACACACGCTAATACTTAGCGGATGTTTGTTTTGTTACCTAAAAAGCATGAAAAACTTTAATAATCTTCCTCATTTGCTCTTAACGAAAGAGGTGTCCAAGATACTAAAAATAAACTATGCGACCCTTTTGAAATACATTAAAAAAGGGTATGTAAAAGCATATCGTTGTGGTGGAGATTGGCGTATTCATAAAGGCGATTTATTAAGTTTCATTGAGCATAATCAGGTCATGTTCGGGGGGTTAAAAGTATGAATCCACAAACAGATAAGAAGTCCTCATTTTTGAATAGGAACAATGTAGCTCAAAGAGTGAGTACGGACAGTGTTTTTATTGATCAGAACGAAACATACAAGTGTTTTCACTGCGGGCAGAGAATGACTAGGTACTACCGAGAGGAATATCAAAACGGCGGTTGGATAAGGACAGGGGGGTTTTTTCAGGCGTGTTTCAATCCCGACTGCTTGAATAAGCGGGCAGTCATTTTAGAGCATCACAACGAATTAGAGCATTATAGGTTTAGATTAATATGATAATAGAATTTGGAGCAGACGGGTACAAGATAATCGGCCCGGATAGAGATGGTGGATATAAGATTTTACAACAGGCGAGTATGAGCAGAACAAAATAGCCGAGTTATTCAAGATACCACAGCAGACAGCGTTAAAAGTCAGTGTTAAAACAGATGACAGATAAAGACCTAAAAAAACTAACACAGCCCGAAAAGAAAGTAATTGCTAAGTCATTAGTATTAAATGGTTATTCCTTGCGTAAGGTTGAAGAAATACTTGGTATAGATCATAGCTCTGCAGCAATCTACGCTCAACAACCAACTCCGGATGAAATGAAAGAATTTTCGACAATTTTCGACAACTACATTAGAGAGTGTAAACAAAAAGGGATAGCGCTTGTGCAAAAGCGTTTACTAGAGCTTATCCCAAAGGAAAGACGGATTGATCAAGTGGTGAAGGCGGGTGAGTTTTTAGAGGGCAAAGGCCAACAAGGACAAGTAGCAGTGCAAATTAATAATTTTCTTAAAAACGAAAAGAATGAATTTGGTATATAGGCCCTACGAAAAGTTTATTGAATCAAGGCTAAACATCATTAATAAAGAAGGTAAAGACGTGCCCTTTATTCTAAACAATCCCCAAAAGATGTTTATCGATAAAGCTACTGGTAAGGACATAATTCTAAAGGCAAGGCAAGAAGGCTTTTCAAGTGAGATAGGCGGAATATTCGTGGGTGACTTTATATTGGATCCAAACTCTTGGTCTTTGGTGATAGCTGATATTACCGACAATGCCATCGGATTACTTGACAGGGTTAAGTATTATCTTAGGAGTTATGAAGAAAAAACCGGCTACAAAATCCCACTAAAATACAATTCTAAGTACGAACTCGTGAATGAAGTACTAAACAGCCGTTATCAAATCGGTACGGCTGAAAATACTGAGTTTGGGCGGTCTAAGACAGTTAAGAATATCCACATGTCTGAGGCGTTTTTTTATAAGAATTTCAGAAAACTATTAGCCTCGGCTCTTGGAGCGCTTAGACCTGATGGGCGGGTGGTTATAGAGTCAACGGCTAACGGTTTTAACGAGGGTAAAGAGTTTTGGGATCAATCGGTCTTAGGCGAAACAGGTTTTAATCCTATCTTTTTTGCGGCTTCATTATTATATAGTAAGGAATACTTGGAGCAGAAGAAGAAAGAATTGGGCCGATTATATAAGCAAGAATACCCGGAAACGGCTCAGGATGCGTTTTTGACCAGTGGTGAAACATACTTTAACAGTGAGGCACTTCAATGGTATTTACGGCAGGCAAAAGGCGTTATAAGTGAGGGAGTTATCTATGGGTAATTTTAGACAATATCGAGCCATAACTAAGGGTGAGTTCGTGTTATGTGCCGTAGATACTGCAAGTGGAGGGTTGGACTATACTGCTGCACAGTTCCTCTCAAAGACTAAAATTGATGTTCCTTTAGTATTTCATTCAAAAGTAACGACTTCTGACTTTATTCCTAAGCTAGCCGAAGTACTTGAAAAGATATACGACACAACCAACATCAAACCAATCGTGGCTATTGAGCGGCAGAATGGTGGGGCTTTTCTTGTTGATCGGTTAGCTGGTATTAATCTTCGTGGTAAATACGAAATCTTTAAGATGCCTAATTTTGGCAGGGATAGTGCCCCCGATCCAGTACGTTTAGGGTGGGACACAAATACAGCGACTAGGCCTAAGATGCTTCAAGACCTCAAAAATGCCATAGATAAAAAAACCTTAACTATATACGACAAACTAACAATCAATGAAATGTTTTCTTTCGTTGTGATGCAAACATCAAGCTCATGGAAAGCACAAGCTGAAAAAAACGCCCATGACGATCTCATTATGGCTCTAGCAATCGTTTGGCAAATGTATCAGATTTGTGAAAAACCGATGACAGAGGTTGAAACCCAAAAGGTGATATCGGATTTACCAAATGAGCACCTGTTTGATGAACAAGGCAATTATTAATTATTAATTAACATGATCAATAAAGACAATTTTGTGGTCTGTGACAAGACCAAGATCATTCTTGATGACGGCAAAACCGTTTACCCAGGTTATATAGAAGTTAAGGAAGGCCGAGAAATATTGCACTCGTCAGATGATCCAAGAAACAATATCCCTCAATATCTTAAAAAAGGTAAAGAGATCATACGGAACCCTGAACATACGGTTGGAATGCTCTTAAACAGAAAAGAGTTTGAAAGAACAACGGTTATTGGAACAACAGACAATCAAGTATTAGAGGGTAAACATTTTATGAACATTCCGGCTCTTATGGCCTATGAACAAAAACACACAACCAAATAGAACACCTTATGCCATTGTCATTAGGGCGCACAATCGTGATGTGCACTCTGACATCGAGAGGGACATTGGAAAAGTAAAAGCCGGAGTATTTATTTTCACCTTACGTGTCAATGATGGCAATATTATAGATTATGTTGTTTTAGAACATGATGGATATTGAAATAGAAAACAAAAGGATTTTTCATGCGATCATTGAAAATGAGGCTGTCAACAAAATAGGGTATGGAACGATTACTTTTAGTATTAGAGTAGAGAATGGGAACCCCCTCATCAATACCTTGCGGGTTGATAGGATGAAGAGAAAGAAGTATAACTTGAAAAAGGATTTGACAGCCAATAGGTGATATAGTATGATGTATTAAGTTTGGGTGTGCGACTATAATGTCGTTGGCCCCGAAGTACAGTTGAGTTAAAAGCTCGGTTGTACCTCGGGGCCTTTTTTTTGTCAAAAATGAGTGAACTAACAAATAAAATTAAAGACAGAATAGAGGCATCTAATGATTATCTTGCCGATAAGCGGGTTCTTTGGGACGAATACGAGAAAATCTTTCAAGGCACGCTGAACGACGAACTGTCTAACACGGCCAAATCCAAAGTTTTTGATCCTAAACTCTCCACCTTTGTAATTGAACGTTCAGCTCGGGTAATGAGCCAGTTACCTACGGGTAAGGTTAGGGCAATTTCCCGAAATGACGAAGGCGGGTCGCTTCTAATGAATCTAATCCTTGAAAAATATGTAGTTAGAAACGCTAATGCTCAGTTTGATTTTCTTACCAAGTTAAGAATGATGGATTTGTACTCTAACATTTATGGCAATTTCTTTGCCATGATTGATTGGGATGTGAAGAAGAACGGTTATATTGGCCCGGATATGTGGCTGATACCCATCCGTGATGTCTTCCCGCAAGTTGGAGCTGTCAGTATTGACGATTCAGATTATTTTACTGTTCGTACATGGCGATCAATAGAGTACTTTAAAGCGCTCAAAGATAAACCGAATTATAAGAATATTGATACTGTTATTGCTCTTTTAGAAAAGAAATCCGGGGATAAAGATCGCAAGGATTCAGAAGACCAGTCACAACGTGAGGCAAGCGAATATCCAGATGCACAATCCTCCAAAGGTGACGGTTATTTTGAGCTCTACACCATGTTTGAGCAAGACAGATGGGTGGATTATGTTCCGGCAGCAGATCAGGAAATACGAGATATCGAAAATCCCCACAAAACTAACGAAATTCCAATAGTCAACAAGTATTCAATTCCATTAATTGACGACTTTATGGGTATGGGTGACTTTGAGCGTGGCAAGTCAATGCAATATGCAACCAATTCCCTTTGGAATCTGTATTTAGATGCCATCAAAATATCCATCTTCCCGCCCGTAATGCTTGACAAAAACGGCATTATTCCCTCAACGATTAAATGGAGTCCGGCGGCTAAGTGGCTAATGACTAAAATGGGTTCGGCTCAAGTGCTAAATCTGACACCACAAGGTATTCAATCATTCAACAACACCAAACAGTCGCTAGACGCTTCACTTTTGAACATGTTTGGAACATCATCAACTGCAATTGCCGCAAGTGTTGATCCGGGGTTTGGCAAGACTCCTGAAGCATTAAGGATGCAGGCCAATCGTGAATCTTCAAGAGATAACTGGGACAGATATTATATGGAAAAGACACTTGAGCAGACAATGCGCAAGTTTGTAGACCTAATCTGTAAGAAACAATCAGGAGCTATTAAAATCCGGCTTTTTGAGGATGAAATCAAGTCTATTTCGGCCAAATATCCAGAAATAGGGAAGATGTACGACGAAAACAGTGGTCAATTGATTGTCAAGAAAGACGCCAGAAACAGCACAACCTTTGATTACGAACTCATTTCCGGCTCGACCTATGCGGTTGATCAGCAAAAACAAATGCAAGCGCTTGTTCAACTAATTGAGGTTATACCAAAGTTCGAGCAGATGTTGTTAAAAGAGGGAAAGAAAGTTAATTATGGCGAATTCATTGCCCGAATTATGTCTAACTCAGGAATTCAAGACTGGGACAAGATTATTGAAGAAGTAGGCGAAGGGGGACAGTCTGACCAAGTATTAAATCAAGACTCAATGCGGTTTCAACAGATACTACAACAAATGCAGACAGGACAAATACCAGTTCAAAACGCTATGAATGGTCAAGCACAACAAGCACAAGTCGAGCAAGCCCCTCCCCAAAATGGAGGACTCAGCTACTAGACCGGATTTTATAAATACGATCAGACAAGCAAGGGCTGACGTAGAGGATGAAAGAGCGAAGTCTAAGGGCTTAGACCCGGAAGATGCCGCACTTTACGAGATGAGTCAGACAAGAGGTTGGGAAATAGCAAAGAGAATTATTAGCTCTTTGACAAGCGAATTAGACGAGATAGTCAACAAGGCAATAGAGAAGGGAGCCGACTTTAGGGATATTGGCATCTTGACAATGATTGCCAAAGAAACTAAAGACAAGCTCGAGAGCTTTGTTTTCCGAATTGATGGAAGCCGAGAAATTGTTAAACAAGGAGAAGGATAAAGACTGGGGGGAATATGAAGTACTTGATTTCAACAAACCAAGCTATAGGTTCATCCCATCCGGTCATCATGATTGGAGACAACAGGGAAGTTACTTGGTCTGCAAAAGTTGTGAATTGACTCATGCAGTCTATATCGGAATTAACAAGGAGTTTAGGGGATATAACGACAAGGATCAACCGCTTCTCAAGAAGCGCTATTGACAGAAACTAGCCAGCCACTAGATGAAGTCAAGTGTCGTCCTACTTAGTGGACGTTTAAAAATTTATCGCCAAATATGGACGAAATAGAAGACAGGGCGTTAAACCAAGAGGCTGTAGCTGATAACAGCCCCGCTGCAACGCCAGCAGAGGAAACAAACATAGCACCGGAAGTTGAAGAGCAAGAGGTCGAACGAGAGCAGGCTAGCTCGAGTGAAGCCGAAAGCGAAACAACGGAAAGTGAAGGGGTTAAAAGTCGCTCTGCAGAAGGGCGAATTCGTAAACTCGTGCGGGAAAGAAACAAAGCTAGGGAGGAAGCGAACAATTTGTCTGGACAGCTTCGCCAAGCAACTGATCGGTATAAGTTCAGTCCTGAAAACTTAGGGGGTTTACCTCAACAACAATATCAGGCAGAACCGCAGATACAGGCTGGGCAGGAGTACTCCGTTGATGAGATTAATCAAAGACTCCAACGGGAAAGACAAATGGGCGAGCAATCCGCCATTAGCAGGGCCGACAACATAGTCAGAATAAGAATGGCGCAACAGGAAAATCTAAATAGGATTAACCAAGAAGCGCAAGACTCAATGACTAAGTATAAGGCACTTGACCCGAAGAGTGAGCAGTTTGACCCCGATCTGTCTGACGTAGTAACTGAAGCGGTAAAGGAAATAGTCAAGGCTAATCCGCATACCTCTGTAAAGACGTATGTAGACAAACTGATGAAACCTTACCTTAAAAGTGTAGACAAAGCTCAGGCAGATGCAACAGAAACTGCCGCAAGGTATGTTTCTGAGCAGGCTAATAGACCGACACCTGCTACCTCTCAAGGGATAAACAATGACAAAAATCTATCGCTAAAAGAAATTGAGGAAAAGGTAGGAATAGTCGGGTAATTATAAATTAGGCCCGATAATTGGAGATGAAAATATATGGCTAGTACAACTACAGCATTAAGTCAGTTGATGCAGAAATACTATGATAAATTATTCATAGAAACTGCTAAGCACTGGCTTATTCACGAAGAAGGAGCTCAAAAACGGCCCCTTCCTCAAGGTTCAGGTAAGATTGCATACTTTCAGCGTTATACACCGCTTGCGATTATCACAGCTGCCCTTACGGAAGCTTCTAATCCAACTTGTGTAAACCTTTCGGCAACTAACGTCTCAGTCACGGTTTCGGAATTTGGATCTTATTCCAAAGTCTCTAAACTATTGTCTTTGACCGCCGTTGATCGAAAAATGAAGGGTGCAGTTGAAGTTCATGCACAAAATGCAGGTGAGTCTCGTGACCAAATGGTTCGGGAAAAAGCATTAGTCGGTGCAACCGCTCAGTTAGCAGCTAGTTCAGCTGCTTTGACTGATGTTGGAACCACCGATACCCTGTCAGCCGCCGAAGTCAGAAAAGCAGTGAGAACTCTCAAAGCCAACAAAGCAATGAGATATAGTGATGGTTATTTCTTAGGAAAGACCTCACCTTACGCTTCTTATGACCTTATGGGCGACTCTGTTTGGGTAAATGCTCACACCTACAAAGATGGTGACAACCTGTACAAGGGTGAGTTGGGTCGTCTTCACGGCGTTCGTTTCTTAGAAACGACCAACTGGAAAGAGACAGCTAATGGAGGCACTTCAAGTGCTGACATTATCCACTCTTTTATTCATGGTAAAAACGCTCTTGGTGTGACTGATTTAGATGGTGATGAAAAGAAAATCTATGTCAAGACACCGAACGATGGAGATACCAGCAACCCTCTGAACAGATACCACACTGTCGGATGGGCGATGACTTTTGCGCCGGTTAAACTCGTGTCCACTTGGATTATCGAGATTAAATCTGGTGCTACTGACCAGTCATAAGAGTGATGAGTTATGGGCGGGTGGGGAAACTCACCCGCCCGGAAGAAAAATAATGATATATATTGTTAAATCTAGTAAATCTACCCGAGAGCACGACCTCAATTATTACGAGGAGTTTAGAAGCAAGCTCGGCAATACCCGAAAAGTAACCAATAAGTTGAATGAAATTTATTCCCAAACTAATAATGAACAGTTGGAGCGTCTAAGATATGCTCTTATTGATGCTCACAAGCGTCACGATCTGAGCGAGGTCGAAAGAATTGAAAACATGATTAAACAATTAACCCACTCAAAATGAAGATACTAGCAGTTAATACTTGGTATAGGAAGAAAGACGGCAAGTTTACTCAGTCGTCAGTTGACTGGTGGAGGATTGTTAATCCCCTGTCACAACTTACAAAGAGAACAGATATTCAGGTTGACTTTGTCAAAAAATTGTCAGCGGGTGATATAGCCAAGGAAGAGTTGGAATGGGACAAAATTGGCGAGAACTATGACATAATCTACACCTCATATATCTACTCTAAAAAGTTCTATGCTTGGATTAAGGCACTTCAGGCTAAATACGGTACAACGCATATTATGGATATGGACGACAATGTGTTTGAGGTTGACGAGATGAATCCGTCTTATCTTACCATTGCTCCCGGGACACAGATTTACAACACAGTTATGACTATTCTCAAAGACGCCGATAATGTAACAACTTCAACGGAGTTTCTAGCAAATAAGATTGGAACCATAAGACAAAAACCTGTTTATGTCGCTCCAAACAGAATTGACACAAGCCTGTATAAATATGATTCTCGATTAGTACCGAATAATGGGAACAAGATAATAATAGGCTATCAGGGGTCAAGTACGCATCATTCGGATGTATTTCGAACGGGCTTTATCTGGGCCATTAGACGCTTGATGAAGCGATACCCGAATGTTTATCTTGCTCTTTGTGGTGGAACGCTAGACCTTCCGACAAAACACTTACCAAAAAATCGGATTATTTCAATTGAGGGGAGTTCCGACTTCTACAAATGGATAGATATTTGGGGCAAGCTACCTTTTGATATTGGAGTGGCTCCACTTGTGCACTCTTCTTTTAATCGAGGTAAAAGCGGAATTAAATATTTTGAATATGCTCTAAGACGAATTCCGGGAGTTTATTCATTTTGGCAACCCTACTGGCCGGTAGTCAAAGAGAATGAAACCGGATTTTTGGCTCAAGACGAGGAAGAGTGGTTTGAAAAATTGAGCTGGCTCATCGAGAACAAACCATTAAGAAAGAAGATTGCTGATAATGCTTATAAAGACGTTATTAATAATTACACGGTGCAAAAGAACTACAAAATATGGGAGAAAATCGTAAGACAAGTTCGACCTTAGTTGTACTCTTAGACGCATTTCGGGCAGAGTACTTGAACCCTAAAGATACGCCCTTTCTATGGAAGTTGAAAGACGAGGGAATTTGGATTAAGAGGATATTCAACAATGGTGGTTATTGTGAGCGCACTTGCTCAATGTGTGGCGCATTACCGGAAGTATCTGACAATTACTTTGCGATGGCTCTCATGCCGTCACAGAAGCCGTATAAACGGGCTTATTACGAGCCTCTTTTTAATGTCCCTTATGAAATCCGCTCTCGGTTGACTATGACCGAGGATCAGACAGTTGATACCCAACCCGGTAGTTTTGGGGTTGAAAGTTATTGGGACGTAATGAGAAAAGAGGGGAAAACGTGGCAGTTTGAGGCTTGTTTTGCACTTGGTGTCAGGTCGTTTAAGGGTAGAACCACGCACGGTTCACGCCCTTTATTTATTCTGGACGGGTTCAAGAAACATCATAATCTTTACTATTTACAATTATCAGAGGTTGATCAGTATGCACACCTCTTAGGATGCGAAAGCGAGGCGTTCAGAGGCATTCTAAGATGGGCAGATGGCACGGTAGAGTGGTTGTGGGAGGCATTTAAGAAGGAATTTGATCATCCCAAGCTCTTTGTTGGTGGTGACCACGGTATGGCAACTGTTAAATACAAGATTGACGTCCCAATTGAGGACATTTTACACCGATTCAGACTCGGTTATGACTACTTGTACTTAAAATCAAGCGCTGCAATTCAGTTTTGGAGCTGGAATGATGCAGTTGATAAGGTATTAAGACATAGTCCGATACTAAAACAATATGGAAAGTTCATAAATAGCCCTACACCAAGACAGGCAAGCTATATTTGGTTAGTTAAACCCTATTATTTAATCTCACCTTGTCATTTTCACGCTCAAAATGAAGAAATTAGAGCGATGCACGGCTGGTGTCTTGATGGTCAGGATATGGTTGAGGAAATGTACGGCGGGGGTTTAATTGTTGATGGAGAGCATAAAGGAGTAGTTGAGAAAGCAGAGCTGATTGATTGGGCGCCAACAGTGTGTGATTTAGTTGGATTGGCCCGCTATCCAAAACAAAACAGTGGCAAATCAATACTAAGAATGGTGGATTATAAATTAACTGATACAAAATGAGCTATACAGTTTTACCCGAAGGTAACTTGGTAATTAGTAAGGACATGGATAGGGTAAGGGAAGTATTAAAAGGAACTAATGTAACAGCGGTGCTTTTTGGTAGTTACGGCCGTGGCGAGGGGGCGTTTATTGACGGGAAACCAAGAAACGATTATGACCTCTTAATCAACAGCTTTGAGCCGGAATTAAAGGCAAAACTCGAAAAATTACAATTAACGACGTTACTAGAGGTTCACCAACAGTACATAACTAATCCTAGTGATATATCATGCACTCAACAATGGTACGAAATAAAATACGGTTCTAAACTAATAAACGGCAAGCCACTTGGATTACCCGACTGGCAAGCATACGAAATCCCGTATGCCGATGCCGTAAACTCAATCAATAGACGTTCTGTGTCAATGATCTTGGGTAAGTATGAAATGATGAAAGAAGATCCAGATTATAGGAAAGTGGCCGAACAGATAGTCAAAGGAATAATTGCCTTGGGGGACGCCCAACTTATTAAACGAGGTGAGTTTCATCATCTATACACAGTTCGTTCTTTGATGCTGATTCCTGACGAGATTGGCAGACTGTATCAGACAGCCGTTTCAATCAAGCTACTTAATCAGCCACAGCTTAATCCTGACGAGCTTTGGCAACTCTGGGAAGAGACACGGGCAAGATACAGGCAGTATATAGTTGATAACAGTCTAAGGGTTCCTAATGGAGAGCTCTTAATTAATATTACCGAACGTCATGATAAAGAAACTATCAAGAAAGTGCTTATTGAATTAGGAGCGGGACAATGGTTGGGAGATGATACTAAATGAGACTACCAAGAATGATAAAAAATCTGGTTCTTGTTAAGGTGCCCAAAACTTCTCAAATCAGGGGTATTGCTATGCCAACTGAATATACTGAGCTAAACATCGCCTCAGCTGGGGTTGTTGCTGGAGTTGGCCCTGATTGTGAATATGTGCAAAAGGAAGACTTTGTGTTCTATAAAAACACGGTTGGTCACAAGATCGAGGACGACAGTTTGCCTAAAGACACTCACTTTATTGTGGTGTCTGAAAACGATTTAATAGGTTATTACAAGAAAGAAGACGCTAAGCTAGTCAACTAGAATGATAACAATTATAACCAGTACATATAACCGGAGCTACTTAATAAGTAAGGCAATAGAATCTGTTTTGCAACAAACATATAAAGACTTTGAGTATCTAATAATAGATGATGGCTCGACTGACAAGACTCGAAAAGTAGTAAAAAAGTATTTGGTAGACCCACGCATTCATTATGTAAACGAGGGGAAACAAGAATATTATACTCATGTTAGAAATATTGGTGTAAAAAGAGCAACAGGACGGCTTATTTGCTTTCTGGATGACGATAATTGGTGGGAGCCGACCTTCTTAGAAGACCACGAGCGTGTACACCGGCAAAAAGACGTTGCTGTTACCTATTCTGGCCGAATAGTTCACTTTGTAGATAAAGGAGTAAGTGAGAAGGTTCCTCTAGTTAAATATATGGGCACAACCGATGCTCTAAACGGGGTGTTAGACGTTGGTGATTTGATGTTTAAGACCGCTCTTGTAAAAGAGGTGGGAATGTTTAGCAAAGAAAAAGACATGATTGGGTATTGTTCGGATTTGCGCTTGGTTGATGCTGTTTTAGAAGCTCACCCGGAAATGAAAATGGTACTGATCCCAAAATTCCTACACAACTACAGGGCTCATAGTGGAAGTATGACACAGCGCAAACTAGCTGATAGGGCCAAGGGAATATTCCGGGAAGAGGAACAGTGGAAATTATGATTTGACAGCTTTAGTTATGTTGTGATATATTTAAGATGAGTGTGATCTACGAGCTTTAGCATCGTAGCCGCCGCTCAGATTTTAGGGTTTGTTTTTGTGCCCTGAAATTTGGGCGGTTTTTTTGTGCCTTAAAAGTTAATTGTTTTTAAATGAAAACAAAAGAAGAGGTTGCAAAACCAGTAGAGATAGCTCAGCTCACAGACAAAGAGCGGGCATTGTTAATTCTGAAAGGCCAGATCGCCACATGGCGACACTTAGAGAAGGTGTTTTTGATTGACCAAGCTAAGATTGCCAAAAAAGTCGGAGCAATCCGCTTTGTGTCAGGTTTGATAGAAAAGATGTGATAAGCGCTCTTTAACAGGTCATTTGCGAATGAAACCTCGTATTACGAGGTACGGAATTATAAAAATGACAACAGCTACAGTACCATAAATCGCCGCACCCAAAAGAGCACTAAACGTCATTATGATTGATTGGAGCATTATTCCAAATACAAAGGCAAAGAAATTACCAGAACGAACAGAATCAAAAATTAATTTCAGCCAATCAATAAAAGCTAAGAACATTGAGAGATAGAAGGCGATTGCATACACAGTAGAGAAAAAAGTTGAGTGTTTACTCCAAAAAGAATCAAAAATTTCTTTTAAGTAGAACTTTTTAGTGAGTACATTTTCTTGCTCCATTTTATTGTTGGAAACTGCTAAAGATTTGTACACAAGTGCGGTTGATACAACTTATACAAGAATGGGTATAGGGTCTTAGTAGAGCTTCATAATGTGCTCTTGAGCCTAGCCAACCATTTAGAGCTTGCTTTTCGTTACTAGAGCTATAAGTAACATTTTCACTCAGAATATAGGGATAAGAATAGTATTTTTCCTTAAAGCCTTTATGATAATCTAATCCGTTGATTTGATCGTCTGCTCGGTCTTTTGCAACAGTGCAAAGTGCTTCTGACTCTATGTATTCTGATAAGTCTTCAGAGCTACGCCATCTTTGAACGAGGTTCCACAGAATTTCTTCATCGAGATCTGTTTTTGTTTCTACAAGAGGAACAGGTCTTGGCGAAGAAAGAGAAAGTTTTATTTTTGGAATCATAACAATAAGAGAAATGTTGAATAAAACTAGAAAAACAACAAACAGAATTATTAGTTTTTTCATTGCTATTTAGACTATGGGTCTATTATAGCACTTTATAAATTTATTTACAAATAAAATGGGTGTAATAGAGGATAT